>Ga0310825_100116_pt1 | contig 134486 bp, 130 predicted proteins | sample WT_ome_9_FD_202243 | JGI IMG/M metagenome (GOLD analysis project Ga0310825, IMG submission 202243) | Sorghum-adapted microbial communities enriched on wild type (WT) sorghum from Joint BioEnergy Institute, Emeryville, California, United... ... | reverse complement strand
GCATCAACCGGGCCGGGCGCCACCCGCCCGGCACCACCCGAAACGCCGAACGGCCGCGCCCCTCACCCGAGCGCGGCCGTTCACGTTTCCGGCTCGTCGCCGTCGTTTATCCGGGGGAAGTAGCTAGGCCACGCGCAGCGCCGGGACGGCGCCCGGGCGCTCGGACAGCTTCGGCGGCCGCAGCCGCCGGGCCTGCCACTCGCGGTGCAGCTCGCCCGAGCGCGTCGCGTCGATCGTCCGCTGCGCCGCCGCCCCGAGCCCGACGAGCCCGGTGAGCGCGACGTGCGCCTGGCGGACGGACCGGTGCGCGGCCTGCATCTGCGCGGTCAGCCACGGCGTGGGGAAGCAGCGCTCGATCGCGGCCGCGCCGTGGATGGCGAACATCAGCGCGTGCTCGACCCCGCCGGCGCCGGGGATCGGCGCAGGGCCGCTCTCCTCGATGAGCAGGTGGATCGCCGGCCGGACGCCCTCCAGGAGGTGGTCCGACGCGGTGTAGGCCGCCATCCCGAACCCGTGGTGGGCGGCCCGCAGCCGGCGGGCGACGTGCGGCGGCGGGTCGTCGTCGACGAGGCGCTCGCAGGCGGCGCGGCCCTGCTCGAGGATCGCGTAGGCGAGGGCCTGGTCGTCGTTCCACCACTGGCACACAGCGCGGCGGTCTTACCCAGGCCGCCTCGGTCTCTATCCGGCGCGCGGCCGTATCCTCGGTCGCGTGCCCGCCTCTCCCGCTCGTCGTGCGGCGTTCCGCGTCGTCCGCCGCGTCTTCGAGGAGCAGGCGTACGCCGACCAGGCGCTGCACGCCGAGGCCGACGGCCTCGACCCCCGCGAGCGGGCGTTCGCGCGCCAGCTCGCGTTCGGGACCGTCCAGCGCCGGCGCGCGCTCGACCACGTCGCCGACCGCCTGACCGGCGGCCGCCGGCTCGACCCGCCGGTCCGCGCCGCGCTGCGGCTCGGCCTCTACCAGCTCCTGTTCCTCGACGCGGTGCCCGCCCACGCCGCGGTCGCCGAGTCGGTGGAGCTGGTCAAGCGCAGCCGGGGCAGCGGCCTGGTCAACGCGGTCCTGCGGCGCGCCGCGCGGGAGGGCGCCGAGGTGCTCGCCGAGGCGCCCGAGGCGGTCCGCGAGTCGTACCCGGACTGGCTCGCCGAGCTGTGGCGCAGCACCTATGGCGCCGAGACCGCCTCGGCGCTCATGCGGCGGCTGAACGAGCCCGCCGAGCTGGCGTTGCGCGCCAACCGCCTGAAGACGACGCCCGAGGAGCTCGCCGCGCGCGTCGGCGGGCGCAGGGTCCCGGACGCGCCCGACGCGGTCGTCGTCGACGGCCCGTTCGACGCGCACGGCCACGAGCTGTGGGCGGCCGGCCACTACATGCCGATGTCGCGCTCCTCGCAGGTGGTCGCGCACCTCGTCGACCCCCGGCCCGGCGAGCGGATCCTCGACCTGTGCGCCGCGCCCGGCGGCAAGAGCACCCACCTGGCCGCGCTCATGCAGGACACCGGCGAGATCGTCAGCGTCGAGCGCAACCCCGATCGTGCCGACCATCTGCGGGCGACCGCCGAGCGGATGGGCGTCACGATCATCCGCGTCGACGTCGCCGACGCCGCGGCGCCCCGCGCCGACGGCCCGTTCGACCGCGTCCTGGCCGATCCGCCCTGCTCGGGGCTCGGCACGCTGCAGGCGCGGCCGGACCTGCGCTGGCGCATGACGCCGGAGCGGATCGAGGGTCTCGTGGCCGAACAGCGGGCGATCCTGCGCGCCGCCGCGGCGGCGGTCCGTCCGGGCGGCATGCTGGTGTGGTCGACCTGCACGCTCGATCCGGCCGAGAACGAACAGCTCCTCGACGGCCTGGAGGGGTTCGAACTCGACCGGGCCGTCACGCTCCTGCCCCACGAGACCCGCTCCGCCGGTTTTCAGATCGCCCGCCTACTGTCTACTGCCCGATGACCGAGAAGGTGGACCTGGGGATGGAGTGCCCGAACTGCCACGAGCCGTGGCTGCGGCCGACCACGCTCCCCGGGCGGTACCGGTGCGTGTTCTGCCTGCATCGCTACGAGCTGCGCTCGGTCTGCCCCGACTGCGGTGAGCACTCGACGATCGTGCGGATGTCGAGCACCGCGACCACGCGCTGCGTCCACTGCGGAGGGTCGATGCTGTGCGAGGTGTAGCCCCGTCGATCCTCAGCGCCGACTTCGCGCGGCTCGCCGCGCAGGTCGAGGAGGTCATGGCCGCGGGCGCGCGGATCATCCACTGCGACGTCATGGACGGCCACTTCGTCCCGCCGATCACGTTCGGCCCGCTCGTCGTCTCGGCGCTGCGCGACGCGCTCCCCGACGAGGCGTTCCTCGACGTGCACCTCATGATCGAACGGCCCGAGCGTCACGTGGCGGACTTCGTCAAGGCGGGCGCCGGCAACGTCACCTTCCACGTCGAGGCCACGCCGCACGTCGACTACACGATGAACCTCATCCGCGAGGCGGGCGCGACCGCCGGCGTCGCGCTGAACCCGGGCACCGCGATCGAGGCGCTCGCCGTCGAGCCGGACGTCGCGCTGTGCATGACCGTCAACCCCGGCTGGGGCGGCCAGCCGTTCATCGAGCGCTCGATCGACCGCATCCGAGAGCTGGCCAAGCGTGCCGGCAACGACACCGCGATCGAGGTCGACGGCGGGATCGATGCCCGGACCGCCGGCCCGTGCGCCCGGGCGGGCGCCACGACGTTCGTCGCCGGCTCGGCGATCTTCGGCCGCCCGGACCCCGCCGAGGCCTTCCGGGAGATCTCCGCCGCGGCGGGGTGTGGTTAGCCGCACCGGGGATCCTCGACACGGCGACGACAATGTGGTCACGCCATGAGCACCACCGTCCTCATCGTCGACGACCACCCGAGCTTCCGCGCCACCGCGCGGATGCTGCTCGAGAGCGACGGCTGGACGGTGGTCGGCGAGGCCGCGGACGGCACCGAGGCGGTGAGCGAGTCCGACCGCCTGCGCCCGGACCTCGTGCTGCTCGATGTCAACCTGCCCGACATGGACGGGTTCATGGTCGCGCAGGAGCTCAGCCGGCAGACCGAGCCGCCGGCGGTCGTGCTCGTCTCCAGCCGCGACGCGCGCGACTTCGGCCCGCTCGTCGCGGGATCCGGGGCGCGCGGGTTCCTGTCCAAGGCCGATCTGACCGGCCAGGCGCTGCGGGAGCTCATCGGATGAGCAGCAGCCTGCACCGCGCGCTCGCCGCGCTCGCCCTGATCGGCCTGGTCCTCGTCGGGCTGACGGTCGCGCTGTCGCTCACGAGCGACCACATCGAGGATCGCGGCCTGAACGCCGCGATCGTCTCGCTGCTCATGAGCACCTACATCGGCGTCGGCCTCTACGCGTGGTGGCGCCGGCCGCAGAACCGCTTCGGCGCGATCATGACCGCCGTCGGGTTCCTGGCGTTCTCGGCCGCGCTGTGCGCGTCGAACTCGGCGCTGATCTTCTGCATCGGGATCGCGTCCAGCTCGCTGTACCTGGTCGCCGCGATCCACATGCTGCTCGCGTTCCCGACCGGCCGGATCCCGACGCGGGCGCAGCGGTGGCTCATCGGCTCGGCCTACGTCGTGGCGGTCGTCGCGCCGCTCACGATGATGATGTTCGACCGCGACGGCTCGTTCGACGAGCCGATCCCGGGCAATGCGTTCTTCGTCGCCGACGCGCCCGGCCTGCTCTCGGTCCTCGACATCGCCGGGCCGCTGATCGGCGTCGCGATCATCAAGGCGATCAGCATCATCCTCGTGCAGCGCTGGCGCAGGGCCGCGCCGCACGAGCGCCCGGCGCTCAGCCCGCTGCTGTGGACCGGCTCGACCATGATCGGCCTGCTCGCCACGCTCCTGACCGTCGAGCTGGTCGCGAGCGACTCGCGGATCGCCGACGTCGTCACCTGGGGCGCGCTGGCGATGTTCGCCGCGCTGCCGTTCGCGTTCCTGGCCGGGCTGCGCCGCAGCCGCGTGTGGCGGGCGGGCGCGGTCGCCGACCTCGTCGCCTCGCTCGGCGGCGCGCCGGCGCGGTGGAAGCTACGCGACGCGGTGGCCGACGCGCTCGGCGACCCGACGCTCCAGGTCGCCTACGCGCTCGACGACGGCGGCTATGTCGACGAGCTCGGCCACGAGCTCACGCTGCCGGACGAGGACGACCCCGAGCGGGCCGCGACCGAGGTGCGCCGCGAGCGACGGCGCGTCGGCGCGCTCATCCACGACCGCGCGCTGCGCGAGCAGCCCGAGCTCGTCCGCACCGTCGCGACCGCCGCCTCCCTCGCGCTGGAGAACCAGCGGCTGAACGCCGAGCTGCGCGCCCGCGTCGAGGAGCTGCAGCGCTCGCGCAAGCGCCTCATCGAGGCGGGCATGGCCGAGCGGCGCCGGCTCGAGCGCGACCTGCACGACGGCGCGCAGCAGCGGCTCGTGTCGCTCTCGCTCCAGCTCGGGCTCGTCGCCCAGCAGCTCGACCGCGGCGACGCGGGCGTCCGCGCCGCGCGCGAACTGCTCGAGGGCGCCCGCACCGAGGCCCGCTCGGCGCTCGAGGACCTGCGCGAGCTGGCACGGGGCATCCATCCCGCGGTCCTCACCGACCGCGGCCTGGGCCCGGCGCTCGAGGCGCTCGCCGAGCGCGCGCCGCTGCCGGTCGACGTCGGCGCCGTGCCCGACGAGCGGCTGCCCGGGCCGGTCGAGGCCGCGGCGTACTTCGTCGTCGCCGAGTCGCTGACGAACGTCGTCAAGTACGCGGAGGCGACGCGCGCCGAGGTGCGCGTCCGGCGCGAGCACGGATGGGCGCTCGTCGAGGTCCGCGACGACGGCGTCGGCGGCGCCGACCCCGCCGCCGGCACCGGGCTGCGCGGCCTGGCCGACCGTCTCGCCGCGATGGACGGCCGGCTCGAGATCGAGAGCGAGCCGCACCGCGGCACCACGATCCGCGCCCGCGTGCCGCTCGCCGCCGACCGCGAGCCCGCGGAGGCGCGCGCGTGAGCACGGCGAAGGCCCCGCTGCGGGTCGTGCTCGCCGACGACCAGCTCCTCCTCCGGGCGGGGGTCGCGCGACTCCTCGAGGACGCCGGCATGGAGGTCGTCGCGCAGTCCGGCGACGCCGAGGACCTGCTGCGCAAGGTCGGCGCGCACAAGCCCGACGTGGCGGTCGTCGACGTCCGGATGCCGCCCACCCACAGCGACGAGGGCCTGCGCGCCGCGGCGGAGATCCGCGAGCGCTTCCCCGGCGTCGGCGTGCTCGTCCTCAGCCAGTACGTCGAGGAGGCCTACGCGCTCGAGCTGTTCGCCGACGGCGCGGACGGCCTCGGCTACCTGCTCAAGGACCGGGTCGCCGACCTGGACCGGTTCGTCGAGTCGGTCCGGCGCGTGGGGGAGGGCGGCTCGGCGCTCGACCCCGAGGTGGTCGGCCGCCTGCTCGGACGCCGCCGGCGCACCGACCAGCTCGAGCCGCTCAGCCCGCGCGAGCGCGAGGTCCTCGCGCTCATGGCCGAGGGCCGCTCGAACGCCGGCATCGCCGAGCACCTCGTCGTGACCGAGCGTGCCGTCGAGAAGCACGTCACGTCGATCTTCACCAAGCTCGGCCTCACCCCGGCCGCCGAGGACCACCGGCGCGTGCTCGCGGTCCTCACGTACCTGCGTTCCTGATGACCTTAAGGGTCATCCCTGGTTGTGGTGTCGCCGTCGCTGAGCAAGGCTCGACGCCATGACCGCCATCGTCTCCGCCACCGACGTGACCCGACGCTACGGCGAGGGCCCGGCCGCCGTCGACGCGCTCGCCGGGGTCACCGTGGCCTTTCCCCGCGGGGAGTTCGCCGCGGTCATGGGGCCCTCGGGCTCGGGCAAGTCGACGCTCATGCACGTGCTCGCCGGCCTCGACACGCCGACGAGCGGGTCGGTGGTCATCGACGGCGTCGAGCTGTCGGGCCTCGACGACTCCCGGCTGACCGCGCTGCGGCGCGACAAGATCGGCTTCGTCTTCCAGGCGTTCAACCTGCTGCCGGTCCTCACCGCCGAGGAGAACATCGTCCTGCCGCTGTCGATCGCCGGCCGCCGGCCCGACCGCGAGTGGCTGGAGACGCTCATCAACGCCGTCGGGCTCGCCGACCGCCGCACGCACCGGCCGAGCGAGCTGTCCGGCGGCCAGCAGCAGCGCGTCGCGGTCGCCCGGGCGCTCGTGAACCGGCCGGCCGTCGTGTTCGCCGACGAGCCGACCGGCAACCTCGACTCGCACTCGTCCGCCGAGGTCCTGAACCTGCTGCGCCGCGCGGTCGACGACTTCGGCCAGACCGTCGTCATGGTCACCCACGACCCGAACGCGGCCGCGATCACCGACCGGATCGTCGAGCTCGAGGACGGCCGCATCGTGGACGACCGGCGCAACGAGCGGGCCGCCGCATGATCCGCGTCACGCTCCGCAGCCTCGCCGCGCGCAAGCTGCGCACGGCGCTGACCGCGATGGCGATCGTGCTCGGCGTCGCGATGATCAGCGGCACCTACATCCTCACCGACACGATCGACCGCGCCTTCGGCGACATCTACCGCCAGGCGGCCGAGGGCGTCGACGTCGCGGTCACGCCGAACCAGGAGGTCGAGGCGGTCGAGGGCGAGGAGGGCGCCCCGCTCGACGGCGCCCTGCTCGAGCGCGTCGAGCGCGCGCCCGGGATCGCCGACGCGCGCGGCGACATCTTCCGCCGCGTCACGCTGCTCGACAACGAGGGCGAGCCGATGTCGACCGGTGGCGTGCCGACGTTCGCCGCGTCGGTGGCCGACGACCGGTTCGAGGCGTTCGAGCCGACCGAGGGCCGCCTGCCGGCCGCCGACGGCGAGGTCGCCGTCGACAAGGGCACGGCCGACAAGCACGACTTCCGCGTCGGCCAGACCGTCACGGTCGCCGGCGACCCCGGCGCGCGGCGCTACCGGCTCGTCGGCATCGCCCGGTTCGGGACCGTCGACTCGCTCGCGGGCGCGACCGTCGTGCTCATGAACCTGCGCCAGGCGCAGGAGATGACCGGCACGCGCGGGATGTACGACAGCATCTCCGCCGCCGCCGAGGAGGGCACGTCGCCCGAGGAGGCGCGCGACAGCGTGCGCGCGGCGCTGCGCGGCGTGGACGTGAACGTCCGCACGGGCGAGGAGCAGGCCGAGCAGGAGACCCGGGACACCCAGGAGGAGCTCGGCTTCCTGCGCACCGCGCTGCTCATCTTCGGCGGCATCGCGGTCTTCGTCGGCGCGTTCGTCATCGCCAACACGTTCTCGATCACGATCGCGCAGCGGCTGAGGGAGCTGGCGCTGCTGCGGACGCTCGGCGCCTCGCGCCGGCAGATCCTCCGCGCGGTCCTGCTCGAGGCGCTCGTCGTCGGCACGCTCGCGGCGCTGCTCGGCCTCGCGGGCGGCCTGCTCGTCGCCCCGGGGATCGTCGCCGCGTTCGACGCCGTCGGCGTCGACCTGCCCACGAGCGACACGCTCCTGCTCGGCCGGACGATCGTGGTCGCCCTCGTCGTCGGCATCGGGGTGACGGTCGTCGCCAGCCTCGCGCCGGCGATGCGGGCGACGCGCATCCCGCCGATGGCGGCGATGCGCGAGGGCGTCGGGCTGCCGCAGCGCTCCGGGCGGGTGCGGGCCGCGCTCGCGACGCTCGTCGGCCTCGCCGGCCTCGCGCTGCTCCTCGCCGGCCTGTTCGGCGGGACGGGCGAGGGCGGGTCGGCCGGCCTGCTCGGCGCGGGGGCGGCGCTCATGTTCCTCGGCGTGGCGCTGTTCAGCCCGCAGCTCGTCCGCCCGATGGCGTGGTTCGTCGGCCGCCCGTTCCAGGCGCTCGGGATCACCGGCCGCCTGGCGCGCGAGAACGCGACGCGCCAGCCCGGGCGCACCGCGGCGACCGCGGCGGCGCTCATGATCGGCCTCGCGCTCGTCACGTTCCTGTCGATCTTCGCCGCCGGCTTCCGCGCGTCGATCGACGACATCGTCGACCGGCAGTTCGCCGGCGACCTGACCGTCCGCAACAAGGACGGGTTCTCCACGATCCCGCGCGGCACCCGCGACGCGGTCGCGGCCGTCGACGGCGTCGGCGCGCTGACCACCGTCCGCTTCGGCGGCAGCGAGATCGACGGCGAGCGCGCGTTCACGATCGGCGTCGACCCCGAAGGGCTCGCGTCCGCCTACAAGCTCACCTGGGAGGAGGGCGACGACGGCGTCATGCGCGACCTCGGGCCCGGCGAGGCGGTCGTCGACGAGAGCTGGGCGAAGGGCCGCGACATCGAGGTCGGCGACACGCTGGACGTCCGGACGAGCACGAACGAGCGCCTGCGCCTGAAGGTCGTCGGCTCGATCGACGAGGACGGGCTGCTCGCCGACGGCTTCATCGTCCCCAACCGCGAGCTCGAGCGCCACTGGGGCGAGCGCCGCGACGCGTTCCTGTTCCTGTCGTTCGCCGACGGCGCCGACCCGGCCGCGACGCGGCGCGCGGTCGACCGCGTCCTGGATCGCGACTTCCCGATCGTCGAGTCGCAGGACCGCGAGGAGGTCAAGGACGCCCAGGCGGGCCAGATCAACCAGGTGCTCTACCTGTTCTACGCCCTGCTGGCGCTGTCGATCGTCGTGTCGCTGTTCGGCGTGGTGAACACGCTGACCCTGTCGATCCACGAGCGCATCCGCGAGCTGGGGATGGTCCGGGCGATCGGGATGAGCCGCCGCCAGGTCCGGCGTACGGTGCGCTACGAGGCGGCGATCACCGCGCTGATGGGCGCGGTGCTGGGCCTCGTGCTCGGCACGTTCTTCGCCTGGATCATCACCCGGCCGCTGCTCGACGAGGGCTTCACGTTCCAGCTCCCGGTGGGCACGATGGTCGTGCTCGTCGTCATCGCCGCGCTCGCCGGCGTGGTCGCGGCGCTGGCGCCGGCGCGGCGGGCGGCGCGCGTCGACATCCTCCGCGCGCTGGCCTACGAGTAGCCGGGGCGGGGTAGGTTGGCGGCGACATGGCCGCCGTCGACGACCGACGCCTCGCCGGGGACGCCGAGCGTCCCGAGCCGCCCGCCGGCTCCGACGAGCGCATCCGCGCTCCGCGGCTGCTCGTCGTCACCTCGGAGATCGCCTGGCGGCTGCTGGTCTGCGTCGGCGCCGCCGCGGTGGTCGTCTACCTGCTGACCCGCGTCGGCTTCGCGGTGATCCCGGTGATCATCGCGCTCCTGCTCTCGACGCTGTTCGTCCCGCCTGCCCGCTGGCTGGAGCGGCGCGGCCTGCCGCGCGGCCTGGCCGCGGCGCTCACGTTCGCCGCCGGCATCCTCGTCATCGCGGGCCTCATCGCGTTCGTGGCCAACGGCGTGGCGCACGAGGCCGACGACCTCGCCGACCAGATCTCGAGCGGCGCCGACGAGCTGGGGAGCATGATCGCCGACCTGCCGTTCGGGATCTCCGAGCGCGAGGTCCAGGAGCAGATCGACACGATCGACGACCGGATCCGGGAGAACTCCGAGTCGATCCGCGACGGCGTCGTGTCCGGGGCGATGGCCGCCGGCCAGATCCTCGGCGGCCTGCTGATCGCGCTCGTCGTCCTGTTCTTCTTCATCAAGGACGGCCCGGAGATGTGGGCGTGGCTGTGCCGTTTGTTCCCCGACGCACGCCGGCCGGCCCTCGACGAGCTGGCAGAGCGGTCGTGGACGGTGCTCAGCTCGTACGTGCGTGGCGTCGTCACCGTCGCGTTCATCGACGCGATCGGCATCGGCCTCGGGCTGTGGATCGTCGGCGTGCCGCTGGTGCTGCCGCTCGCGGTGCTGACGTTCGTGCTCGCGTTCGTCCCGATCCTGGGCGCGATCACCGCCGGCGCGGCCGCGGTCCTCGTGGCGCTCGTCGCCAACGGCCCGGTGGCCGCGATCGTCGTGCTCGGGATCGTGATCCTCGTCCAGCAGCTCGAGAGCAACGTCCTGTACCCGTGGATCGTCGGCCGGACGATGGAGCTGCATCCGGTCGTCGTCCTGCTGTCGGTCACCGCCGGCGGCCTGCTGTACGGGATCGTCGGCGCTGCCCTCGCGGTGCCGCTCGTCGCGGCGATCGCCGCCGCCGCGACGACGATCCAGCACCACGCGGTCTCGGGCGAGGTCGCGGTCGGCCCGCCGCCGGTCCAGGACGACGCCGAGCCGTAGCGGCCGGCGCCGGGCGCCTACCCAGCACCCCCTCCAGACTTTTCCGGAGGCGGTTCCGGATCGCGACCGGGCGTGCCACGATCGGCGGCATGGGACAGGGACGTCTCCGCCGGGCACTGCTCGCGGGCCTGCTGCTCACCGGCGTGGCGGTCCCCGCGGCCGACGCCACGTTCCCCGGCACGAACGGCCGGATCCTCTACACGACGCAGGGCTATGCGCCGCGCGACGTGCGCTCGGTCTGCCCGGACGGGACCGGCGACCGGCTCGTCAAGGCGAACGCGGTCTACGGGGTCCCGTCGCCGGACGGGACGAGGATCGTCTACGAGGGGATGTTCGACCGCCCGGCCGCGGAGCGCGGGATCTGGGTCATGAACATCGACGGCTCGGGGACGCCGGTGCGGATCGCCGACGCGTCGCACACGCCGCACTTCCCGACGTGGTCGCCCGACGGCACGAAGGTCGCGTTCATCGCCTACGTCGGGTACGCCGGGCACAGCAGCAAGGCCCAGCCGGTCTGGGCGCCCGCCGACGGGTCGGGCGACCTCGCGTTCACGCCGTTCCTGGACGACCCGGGCCTGGACGGCGGGACGAGCCTGTCGTGGACCGCCGACAACCAGTGGCTGATCTTCAACGCCCGCACCGGCGCCGTGGGCACGAACCTCTACAAGGTGCCCTCGAACGGCGGGCCGGCGACGCTCCTGGCCGGCGACGGCCAGACCTGGCACTTCACCGGGATCGAGACGCACCCGAGCGCCGACCGGATCATGGCCGTCCGGCAGGACATCGAGGCGAACGTCGCCGAGAACTGGGAGTTCGACAGCTCGGGGGGCGGCCACTACGTCAGCCCCGCCCCCGCCCTGGGCTCGCCGGAGGAGCAGCAGGGCGACGACGTCATCACCTGGTCGCCCGACGGTCAGCAGTCCGTGATGGTCATGCACCGGGGCAGCCCGATCCACCAGCTCGGCATCGGCGACGCGGACGGCAAGAACCCCGTCGGGATCCCCGGCGCGTTCGGCGCCTCGCTGCCGCACTGGATCAACGGCGACCTCGAGGACTGCAAGGCCGTCGAGAACCCCGACTTCGGGAACATGCGCGTCAACGAGGTCGGCGTGTCGTTCAACGGGTCGACGGCGCCGCGCTACATCGAGCTCATCGCCGAGACCGACGAGGACTTCCCCGCCGAGCAGGGGCCGTACATGGTCCGCTTCTGGGACGTCGACGGCAAGCAGCTCGGCGGGCACTTCCTGAGCACGGCGGAGCTCCAGTCACGCGACAACCGGCAGCCGCTGCTGATCGGGTCGGTGCCCTCGGTGCCCAACGCGTTCGGGATCACGCCCGACCGCAGCTACGGGTTCCCGGCGAGCGCCCGCCAGGCGTGCTTCGTCAGCGGCACGCCCGAGCGCCCGCAGGGCTGCGTGGCGTGGGGCTGCGAGACGAAGCCGTTCCAGGCCGGGGTTGCGCGTGCCGCGGCGCCGCCGGACGGCAGGTCGATCCAGCGCCAGGGCGTGCTCAGCGACGTGTTCCACATCGCGACGCCGACCCCGAAGGCCACGAACGTGCCGGGAACGGCGGCGTCGTGCGGGAGCGGCGCCGGGGCCGGCGGGGGTGGCGGCGGCGCCTCGGGCGGCGGCGACGGCGGCGCTCCGGGCGGCGGCTCCCCGTTCACGCCGTTCGGCGGCACGCCGTCCGGGCCGGCCGGCGGCGGCGCCGACTCGTCCTCGTCGCCGAGGCCGCGGCTCAGCGTGCCCTCGTCGGTGCGCCCCCGCGGCGGCGCCGTCACCGTGACCGTCACCTGCGCGACCGGCGGCGGGCAGTGCAAGGGCAGCGCGGTGCTGCAGACCGTCGTCGCCCGCGGCAAGGCGAGCGCGGCCGCCGCCCGCCCGACCCGCCTGGCGTCGGCGCGCGTGAACGTCCGCGCGGGCAGGCGCGCGAAGGTCAAGCTCAAGCTCACCAAGCGGGCGCGGAGCCTCGTGCGGCGCAAGCGCAAGGTCCGTGCCGAGCTGGTCGTGCGGATCACCGGGGCGAAGGCGATCAAGAAGCGGCTGACCGTGCGGCGGTGAGGGGGGCGCCGGTAGCCTCGCCGCGATGTTCGACCACGTCGAGATCGCCGTCTCGGACCTCGCCGCGTCGGAGCGCTTCTACCGGTCCGTGCTGAGCGCGCTCGGCTCCGAGCCGTGCCGCGCCGGCGCCGACCTCGTCGAGTGGGAGGACTGGGACATCGGCCCGGTCGACGCCGGCCACCGGCTCTCGCGCGGGCTCCACGTCGCCTTCCGCGCACGCGACCGCGAGCAGGTCGAGGCGTTCTGGCGGGCGGGCGTCGACGCGGGCGGCCGCGACGACGGCGCTCCGGGCCCGCGCCCGCGGTACGGCGCCGGCTACTACGCCGCGTTCCTGCTCGACCCGGACGGCCACAGCGTCGAGGCGATGGTCGACGACGCCCCCGACCCCGTCCCCGCCGGGGCGATCGACCACCTCTCGCTGCGCGCCCGTGACCTCGAGGCGTCGCGGCGCTTCTACGAGACGATCGCGCCGCACGCCGGACTGCGCCCGCTCCCGGGAGAGCCCGGCCGCGTCCGGTTCGCGGGCGCCGGCGGCCACCGCCTCACGCTCGTCGCCGACGACCGAGCACGTCCACATCGCGTTCGGGGCCGGCGACGACGCGACGGTCCGGGCGTTCCACGCCGCCGCGCTCGAGGCCGGCCACGAGGACAACGGCGGACCGGGCGAGCGGGCGGTCTACCACCCCGGCTACTACGGCGCGTTCGTGCTCGACCCCGACGGCCACAACGTCGAGGTCGTCAACCACAACCGCCCCTGAGGCCGCGCCGATGAGTCCCGGGCGCGGCGGTCGTCTCAACACCATGAACGCCACCGCCGCCCCCGTCACCATCACGCCGGTCCTCGTCGCCGAGCTGCGCGTCGAGGGGGAGCGGATGCCGCTCTACGTGCACGTCGTCGACCACCCCGACGCGCGGATCCTGGTCGACACCGGCATGACCTCGCTGCATCCGTTCGCGGCGGAGCTCAACCCGACCCTCCGGCCGCTGACCGAGCAGGACTTCGACCTCGCCGCCGTCGACATCGTCGTGAACACGCATCTGCACGCCGACCACTGCGGCGGCAACCACCTGTTCGCCGGCCGGCCGTTCTACGTCCAGCGCCGCGAGCTCGACGACGCGCGCACCGACCCCGCCGAGTACCTGCTCGAGTGGGTCGAGGCGCCCGGGGTCGAGTACGTGGCGGTCGACGGCGAGCACGAGCTGCTCCCCGGCATCCGCCTCGTCCCGGCGCCCGGGCACACCCCCGGCATGCAGATCGTCGTCGTCGAGAGCGGCGGCCGGCCGCACATCGTCGGGGGCGACGTCGCGGTGTGGCACGGCGAGTTCGACGAGCCGCCGACCGAGGGCCGCCTCCGCGTCCGCGCGCTCGACCCCGAGCTCGTCTGGCTCTCCCACGAGGACGAGCCGTGGCGCCCGGCGGCGTCGGCCGCCTGACGATCTCCGCCCGGCAGGAACGCCGAGACCCGCACGGACCGGCGCACGTCCGGGCGACGCGGGCGGCGCGTGGTAGAAGTCCGCGCATGGCCGGCCACCGGATCTTCAGGACGAGCGTCGCGAGCGTCTACCCCCACTACGTCGCCAAGGCCGAGAGGAAGGGCCGGACGAAGGAGGAGGTCGACGAGGTCATCTGCTGGCTGACCGGCTACAGCCCGGAGGATCTGCGCGCGCGCCTCGAGGGCGGCACCGACTTCGAGACGTTCTTCGCCGAGGCTCCGGCGCTGAACCCCGACCGCCGCCTCATCACCGGCGTGGTCTGCGGGGTGCGGGTCGAGGAGATCGAGGACCCGCTCATGCAGGAGGTCCGGTACCTCGACAAGCTCGTCGACGAGCTCGCGAGGGGCAAGGCGATGGAGAAGATCCTCCGCACGCCGGCCTGACCGGCGCTCAGGCCCGCTTCTCGATCACCGCGAGCATCGCGCACAGCAGAGCGGTCGCCCCGAGGTAGCCGACCTCGACGCGCAGCAGCACGTCGTCGACGACCGGCAGCACGAGCCAGACGACGAGGACGACCGCCGACGTGACCCAGGCACCGGCCGCGAGCCGCTGGCGCCCGCGCGCCAGGGCGGCCTGGTTCAGCGTCCCCGCGGCCAGGTGGCAGCCCATGCCGAGCGCGACGATCGCCAGGCCCCAGCGGCCGTAGTCGAACTCGCCGCCGAACAGCACGTCCATCGCGAACGGCCCGAGCACGAGCAGCCCCAGCGCGACCGCGCCGGCGAACCCCGCGATCGCCAGCACCGTCACCCGGATCGCCCGGTCGAACTCGCCCCGGTCCTCGGTCGCGTTCAGCCCGGCGAGGTGGGGGAGGAGCGACGTCTGGATCGCCTGGAAGAGCTGCAGCGGCGCGCGCGCGATGAGCAGCACGTTGAACACGAACCCGGCCAGCGCGGCGTCCGCGGCCGTCGCGTCGCTGATGAGCACCGGGGCGTTGATGATCGTCTGCTCGGCGAGCATCACCGCGAAGACGGCGATCGCGAAGCCGCCGCCGGCGCGCAGCGACGGCCCCGCCGGGCCGTCCTGCGCCGGCGCCGCGGCCCGCGCCCGCCGCCCCAGCGCCCACGGCACGACGACGAGCGACACGAACGGCGCCGCGAGGATCCCCAGCGCGACCGCGCTCTGCCCGGACAGGATCCCGACCGCGACCGCGAGCGGGAACATGAACCGCGAGAGCGACTCGAACAGGACGAGCAGGCCGTACAGGGCGAACTGCTGGTTGCCCGCCAGCCAGCCGCGCGCGAAGTACGACGCCGCGTACGCGAGCACCGAGCCGACGAGCACCCAGTACAGCGTCGAGGCGCCGTCGAAGACGTCGTCGGTCAGCGGCTCGCGCAGCGCGAGCGCGACGACGAGGAAGCCGAGCGCGAACAGCCCCTGCAGCACGAGCGGCACGCGCAGCGAGTGCGCGGCGTGGCCGAGCGCGCGGCGCTCGGCGATCGACCGCGACAGCAGCTGCTCGATCGGCCGGTAGATCACCGACGTGACGACGAACAGCACCGACCACAGCAGCGAGATGCCCTTGTAGTCGACCTCGTCGAGCACGTGGCTGGCGACCGCGAAGAACGCGAACGTCACCAGCCCCGTGGTGGCGATCCCTATCGAGAGGATGCGGGCGCCGCGTCCGTAGGACGACGCGGTCGCCGATCCCGGCGCTGAGGAGGCCGAGCTAGCCGCCAACGCGGACGAGCAGCATCGTCCACGGGAACGGGGAGCGCGCCTCGACGACCGTGCCGTACCGCGACAGCAGCCGGACGAAGCCCCGCTTGGACCAGTGGTTGAGGTGGCCGGGGGTGTTGCCGAGATCCTTCAGGTAGGCGCCGCGCGCCATGTTCAGCGCGCGCCACAGCGGCTCGCGCGGCACCGAGACGAGCAGGTGGCCGCGGGCGACGCGCGCCATCTCCGACACCGTGTGCTCGGGGTCGGGCACGTGCTCGAGCACCTCGATCGCGCTGGCCAGGTCGAACGAGTTGTCCTCGAACGGCAGGTTCTCGGCCTTCATGACCTTGTACTCGAGGTTCGGCGCCTGCCGCTTCTCCCACTCGGCGTGCAGGTGCGGGTCGTCGAGATCGATGCCGACGACCGTGCCGTCGACCCGCTGCGCCCACTTGTGGGTCAGGACGCCCTCGCCGCAGCCGACGTCGAGCAGCGACGACGGCGCGGCCTTGACGAACAGCTCCTCCAGCGTCGCCTCGAAGTTCGCCATGAGGCGCCGGACGACGGGGTTCTTGGAGCCGTACTTGTCGTACGTGTTGCCGGTGACCGTGCCTTCACGGTCGACCGTCACTGTCGGAGTCATGCGTTGATGGCCTCGTGCTCTTCGGTGCGCTGTCCCGCGCGCGCCCCGGTCGTGGGCGGATGCTCACTCTCGGCGCCCGGCTCGTAGTGCGACGGCGGGACGTCGAGCTGCAGCTCGATCCGGCGCACGCGCTCGAAGACGCGCTGGAGCATCGTGGAGTTCGCGCTCAGCAGGTCCCCGAGGATGCCGAGGGCGGCGAGCAGCATGCCGGCGTTGAAGAGCACGGCGCCGAGGATGAGCGACTGCACGTGGCCCGCGCCCTCGTCCTCGACGATGTAGAAGTAGAGGAAGCGCGCCCAGATGACGAGCGCCGCGAGGAAGACGATCGCGGCGGCGCTCATGAAGACCTTCAGCGGCTCGTACCGCGTGTAGATGCGGAAGATCGAGATCCCGTTGCGGCGCACGTACGCCCACATCGACGGGAACAGGCGCGACTCGCGGGTCTTGGGGTTCGTCCGGATCGGGACGTGGTCGACCGCGATGAACTGCTTGCCGGCCTGGATGATCGTCTCGAGCGTGTAGGTGAACTTCGAGACGACGATGAGCTGCATCGCGGCCTCGCGGTTGTAGGCGCGGAAGCCGGACGTCGTGTCGGGCACGGTCGTCTCGGAGGCCTGGCGGACGACCCAGGAGCCCAGCCGCTGGAGCATCTTCTTCAGCGGCGAGAAGTGCTCGATCTTCATCACCTCGCGGTCGCCGACGACCATGTCGGCGTTGCCGGCGAGGATCGGCGCGGTGAGCTTGCCGATGTCGGCGGCGTTGTACTGGTTGTCGGCGTCGGTGTTGACGACGACGTCGGCGCCGAGCTTCAGCGCGGCATCCAGGCCCGCCTGGAACGCGTACGCCAGGCCCTTGTTCGTGGTCAGGCGGACGATGTGGTCGACGCCGTGGGCCTTGGCGACCTCGACCGTGCGGTCCGTGGACCCGTCGTCGATGACGAGCCATTCGACGGTGTCGAACCCTTCGAGCTCCCGCGGGAGATCGGCCAGGGTCGCCGGGAGCGTCTGCTCCTCGTTCAGGCAGGGGATCTGGATGATGAGCTTCATCGGTTCAGCGCGCCTCTAGCCTACTTGCCTCCATGGAGAGCGCGACCCTCAGCCGGCCGCGGGCGCTGCCCGCTGCGTCCGCGGTGCCCTGGCCGCTGGTCGCGCTGGGCCTGCTCGTGGTCGGTGCGGTCGTCGGATTCCTCGTCTATCCGACCTACCCCAACTACGACTCGTACTACTCCATGCTGTGGGGGCGGGAGCTGCTCGACGGGCAGCTTCCCGTGTACGAGACGTACCGCGCGCCCACGCCGCATCCGATGGCGACGTTCGTCGGCGCGGTCATCTCGCCGCTCGGCCACGGGGCGGAGCGCGTGTGGATCGCGCTGTGCGTCCTCTCATTCGTGGCGCTCGTCGTCGGCGTCTACCAGCTCGCCCGCGACGCGTTCACCCCGTTCGTCGGCCTCGTGGCCGGCGCGCTGGTGTGCACGCGCTTCGACTTCCCCTTCTACGCCGCGCGCGGGTACATCGACATCGCCTACATGGCGCTCGTCGTGTGGGCGGCGGTGCTCGAGGCGCGCAGGCCGCGCCGCGGCGCGGCCGTGTTCTGGCTGCTGGCGGTCGCGGGGATGCTGCGGCCCGAGGCGTGGCTCATCGCCGGCCTGTACTTCCTGTGGGTCGCCTGGCCCGCCTCCTGGGCCGAGCGCGTGCGGTTCGCAGCGCTCGCCGCGGTCGGCCCGGTCGTGTGGGCGGGCAGCGACTGGATCATCACCGGCGACCCCACGTACTCGCTGACCTACACGAGCGGGTTCGCCGAGGAGCTCGGCCGCAACAAGTCCTCCGGCGACATCCCGACGGCGGTCTGGTCGTTCCTCGTCAAGCTCGACAAGTTCCCCGTGCTCGTCGGCGGGATCGCCGGCCTGGCCGCGGCGGCGGTGCTCGTGCCGCGGCGGATGGTCATGCCGTTCGTGCTGCTGGCGATCGGCGTCGGGACGTTCGGCATCGTCGGCCTGGCCGGCTTCAGCGTCATCGACCGCTACCTGCTCGTCGCGTCGCTCATGGTCATGGTGTTCGCGGCGGTGGCGATCGGCGGCTGGACGATGCTCGAGCGCAGCCGCCTGCGGACGCTCTGGGCGGTCGCGGCCCTGGTGCTCTTGGCCTACGGCGCCATGTTCACCGCGACGCGCGTGAACCTCAGCCGCCTGGAGAACGAGCTGCGCTTCCGCGGCGACGCCCACGCCGCCCTGCACGACATCCTCCAGGCGCCCGCCGTCCGCGCCGGGATGCGCTGCGGCCCGGTCAACGTCCCCAACCACAAGCTCGTCCCCGACATCCGCTGGATCCTCGACCTCCCCGACGGCGGCGTCCTGACCCGCAGCGAGTCGATCCGCGTCGTCCCCGAGAAGGTCGCCGGCGCCGAGCGCGCACGGCAGGAGCGCCGCATCGCGAGCGTGCGCCGGCGCATCGAGGCGGGGGGCGTGCAGATCATCCCCAACCGGCGCCTGGCACTGTTCCGCCAGGCCCTCGTCTCGGACACCGACGACCCCGTTACCGTCCTTCCCTTGCCGGGCTACGAGCGCGTCGCCGTCTCCGACTACTACTCCGCCTATGTCCGCTGCTAGTCGGCCACGGGTGGCCGATCCGCCGCGTGGAGCGCCTGCCGCGGCGACGCCGCCGCATGGGCTCTCCGGGCCCGCCGCGGGCGCCGCGCCGCGCCGGCGGGCGCTGCCCGGGCAGTGGCCGTGGTGGGCGGCGCTCGGTGCGCTGCTCGCCGGGTCGCTGCTGCTGCGGACCTGGGGTGTCGACCACGGCCTGCCGTACGCCTACAACTCCGACGAGAACGCGCACTTCGTCCCGCGCGCGATCGGGATCTACGGGCACGCATGGAACCCCGACTACTTCGTCAACCCGCCCGCCTACACGTACGTGCTGCACATCGTCTTCACGGTGTGGTTCGGCGGGCGGGAGGGCGTCTCGCACCTGTTCGCCACCGACCCGACCGAGGTGTGGGTCGTCGCGCGGACGGTTGCCGCGGTGCTCGGCACGCTCGCGATCTGGCTGCTGTACCTCGCCGGCGCGCGGCTGTTCGACCGCCGCGTCGGGCTGCTCGGCGCCGCGGTCATGGCGGTCGCGTTCCTGCCGGTCTTCTACTCGCACCTGGCGCTGAACGACGTCCCGACGCTCGCGCCGGTGTGCCTGGCGCTCTGGGGGATCGCCGGCGTCGTGCGCCTCGGCCGCACGCGCGACTTCGTGCTGGCCGGGGTGGGCCTCGGGCTGGCGTGCGCGACGAAGTACACCGGCGGCATCGTCCTGCTGCCGCTGCTGGCCGCGGCGGCGATCCAGTTCGCCGCGCCCGGCGGCCGCGCGATCGCGCTCCGCGGGCTCGTCCTCAGCGGGATCTGCGCGCTGGCGGCGTTCGTCGCCGCCAACCCGTACTCGGTGCTCGACTTCCCCGCGTTCTGGGACGGCATCACCCACCAGTCCTCGGCGGCCGGGGAGGACCAGGGCAAGCTCGGCCTCAAGCAGGAGAACGGCTGGCTGTACTACCTGTGGTCGTTCACCTGGGGGCTGGGCTGGGTGCCGCTGATCGCCGCGATCGCCGCGCTGCCGCTCCTGTTCCTCGACGAGCGCCGCCTGGTCTGGGTGCTGGCCCCCGCGCCGATCCTGTTCGTCGCGTTCATGGGCATGCAGGAGCGGTTCTTCGGCCGCTGGCTGCTGCCGGTCTTCCCGTTCATGTGCCTGCTCGCGGCGTACGCGGCGATCGAGCTCGCCGACCGCCTCGGCCGCCGCGTGCCCGCGCTCAAGCCGACGCTTGTCGCGCTCGGCGCGGTCGCGCTGTGCGCCCAGGGCATCGTCTACTCGCTGCACATCGGGCAGGTGCTCTCGCGCGAGGACACCCGCAACCTCGCCCGCGAGTGGATGGTCGACCACCTCCCGCCACGCACGAAGATCGTCGTCGAGCCGGTCGTCCCCGACGCGTGGGCGCAGGACATCGGCAACCCGTCGCGGCTCACGTCGAAGGGCGACCGCTGGGTGAAGTTCCCGACGTCGCGGTCGCGGATCGACCCCGACAACCCGACCGGCCCGCTCCTGCCGCCGCCGGGCGAGATCGTCCACGTCGAGGACTTCGAGCGGATCCTCGTCCCCGGCCTGGTCGACGAGTACGCCGAGCAGGGCTACTGCTGGGTCGTCGTCGGCTCCACCCAGCGCGGCCGCGCGGAGGCCGAGCCGGAGGAGGTCCCGCAGGCCATCGCCTACTACCGCGAGCTCGAGCGCAACTCGCGCCTGGCCTACGAGGCGTCGCCGTACGCGCGCGGCAAGGGCCCGGTCGAGTTCAACTTCGACTGGGCGTTCGACTACTACCCGCTCGCCTACCACCGCCCGGGGCCGGTCATGAGCATCTACCGGCTGACGAACGGCCGGTGCGCCAACTGACCCGCGGTCCAGGCCCGCGTCGCGCCCGACTGCGGGTCACCGGCGCGGTTGACGTGGTCATAGACTCAGCAGGGCACCATGGCCCTGCGCACCGACACCGACCGCGAGCACCTGGCCCGGGCCATCGAGCTGGCCTGGCGCGGGTTCGGGCGGGTGTCGCCGAACCCGCTCGTCGGGGCGGTCGTCGTCCGTGACGGGACCGTCGTGGGGGAGGGCTGGCACGAGGAGTACGGCGGCCCCCACGCCGAGGTCAACGCGCTGCGCGCCGCCGGCGCCGACGCGCAGGGCGCGACGCTCTACGTGACGCTCGAGCCGTGCTGCCACCACGGCAAGACCCCGCCCTGCACCGACGCCGTGCTCGAGGCGGGCATCGCCCGCGTCGTCGTCGGCTCGGACGACCCGAGCGAGAAGGCGTCCGGCCGCGGCCTGGGGATCCTGCGCGACGAGGGCGTCGAGGTCACGATCGCCGACGGCGAGCTGGCCACCCGCTCGCGCCTGCTGAACCAGTCGTTCCGCAAGCACGCCCGCACGGGCCGGCCCTGGGTCCTGTTCAAGTCGGCGATGACGCTCGACGGCAAGGTCGCGACCGGCACCGGTGACTCGAAGTGGATCAGCGGCGAGGCCAGCCGCGAGCAGGCGCACCGCTGGCGCGCGTCGGTCGACGCGGTCGCCGTGGGCGTGGGGACCGCGCTCGCCGACGACCCGCAGCTCACCGCGCGGATCGACGGCGTGTACCGCCAGCCGCGCCGCGTCGTGTTCGACTCGCTCGCGCGCCTGCCGCTCGATTCGCAGCTCGTCGCCGCCGCGCCCGACCCGCCGCTGACCGTCGTCGTCTCGCGCGCTGCGCCGCGCTCGGCGACCGACGCGCTGGAGATGGCCGGCGCCGAGGTCATCGTCGCCACCGGCGGCAACGAGCAGGCCCGCGTCAGGTCGGCGCTCGAGCAGCTCGGCGCGCTCGGCGTCACGTCGGTCCTGCTCGAGGGCGGCCCGCACCTGGCCGGCGCGTTCTTCGACGCCGGCGAGATCGACGAGGCGCGGCTCTTCCTCGCGCCGCTGCTGCTCGGCGGGCGGACCGCGCGCGACCCGCTCGAGGGCGAGGGCGTCGAGCGCATCGACGACGCGCTGCGGGCCCTGACGCTCGACTGCGAGCGGATCGGCGAGGACGTGCTGATCTCCGCGCGCCTGAAGGAGTGGTAGCCGTCTTCACGGGGCTCATCCAGGACCTGGGCCGGGTGGCCGAGATCCACGAGACGACCGACGGCGTGCGGCTCGCCGTCGAGTCGCGGCTGGCCGGCGAGCTGTCCGAGGGCGACTCGATCGCCGTCAACGGCGTGTGCCTCACCGCCGTCGGGCTCTGCCAGAACGAGCGCTTCGGCGCCGACGTCATGCGCGAGACGCTCCGGCGCACGTCGCTCGGCCGCCTGGAGCCCGGCTCGCAGGTCAACCTCGAGCTTCCGCTGCGCGCCGCCGACCGGCTCGGCGGCCACGTCGTCCAGGGCCACGTCGACGGCGTCGGCGTCGTCGACGACGTCCGCAGCGACGGCTTCGCGCGCGTCGTCACGATCGCCGCCGGCGAGGACACGCTGCGCTACATCGTCGAGAAGGGCTCGATCGCGGTGGACGGCATCTCGCTGACCGTCGCGCGGGTCGGCGACGACGGGTTCGACGTCTCGCTCATCCCCGAGACGATCGAGCGCACGACGCTCGGCAGCGCCGAGCCCGGCACGACCGTGAACCTGGAGGTCGACGTGCTCGCGAAGTACGTCGAGAAGTTGATCGGAGCCTCACGAGTCCCATGAGCACGCGAACGAAGACGCCCTTCGCCACCATCGAGGAGGCGATCGAGGACATCCGGGCGGGCAAGATGGTCGTCGTCTGCGACGACGAGGACCGCGAGAACGAGGGCGACCTGACGATGGCCGCCCAGTTCGCCACGCCCGAGGCGATCAACTTCATGGCCAAGCACGGCCGCGGGCTCATCTGCCTGGCGCTGACGCCCGACCGGTGCGAGGAGCTCGGCCTCGAGCTCATGGCGGCGAAGAACGAGTCGTCGTTCGAGACCCCGTTCACGGTCTCGATCGAGGCCCGCGAGGGCGTCACGACCGGCATCTCGGCGGCCGACCGCGCGCGCACGATCCAGGTCGCGATCGACCCGAAGTCCAGCCCGCGCGACCTCGTCCAGCCCGGCCACATCTTCCCGCTGAAGGCCAAGCCCGGCGGCGTGCTCGAGCGCACCGGCCAGACCGAGGCGGCCGTCGACCTCGCCCGGCTGGCGGGGCTCATCCCCGCCGGCGTGATCTGCGAGGTCATGAACGACGACGGCACGATGGCACGCGTCGACGACCTCGTGCCGTACTGCGAGCGGCACGGGCTGAAGATGATCACGGTCGCCGACCTGATCGCCTACCGCCGCAAGCACGACAAGCTCGTCGAGCGCGTCGTCGACATCCGGCTCCCGACCGAGTTCGGCGAGTTCACCGCGGTCGGGTACCGGTCGCTCGTCGACGACAAGCACCACGTCGCGCTCGTCAAGGGCGAGGTCGCCGGCGAGCGGGACGTGCTCGTCCGCGTGCACTCCGAGTGCCTGACCGGCGACGTGTTCCACTCGCTGCGCTGTGACTGCGGCGAGCAGCTCGAGTCGGCGCTGGCGATGATCGAGCGCGAGGGCCGCGGCGTGCTGCTCTACCTCGCCCAGGAGGGCCGCGGCATCGGCCTGCTCAACAAGCTCAAGGCCTACAAGCTGCAGGAGCAGGGCTTCGACACCGTCGACGCGAACCTCAAGCTCGGCCTGCCCGCCGACCTGCGCGACTACGGCATCGGCGCGCAGATCCTCGTCGACCTCGGCCTGTCGTCGATCCGGATCCTCACGAACAACCCGAAGAAGATCCGCGGCATGGAGGGCTACGGGCTGTCGGTCACCGACCAGATCCCGATCGAGCACACGCCCAACCCGCACAACGAGGCCTACCTGCGGGCCAAGAAGCAGCGGATGGGCCACCTGCTGCACCACCAGGCGCTGAACCTCGACGAGGAGATGCGCCACGAGGAGGCCGAGCGCGACCGCGCCGCGGAGCGCAAGGCGTGACGCGCTACGCGATCGTCATCTCGCGCTACTACGGCGAGCTGGCCGAGCGCCTCGAGCGCGGGGCGCGCGCGGCGCTCGACGAGGCCGGGGCGGCCGTCGACGTCTACGAGGTCGCGGGCGCGTACGAGCTGCCGCTCGGCGCCAAGTACGCCGCCGAGAGCGGCCGCTACGAGGGCGTCGTCTGCCTCGGCGTCGTGATCCGCGGCGAGACGACGCACTACGACCACGTCGCCGGCGAGGCGGCCCGCGGGATCATGGACGTGCAGCTCTCGACCGGCGTGCCGGTCGGCTTCGGCGTCGTCACCGTCGAGAACGCCGAGCAGGCGTACGCGCGCACCGGCGGCGCCAAGCGCGACGAGGGCCGCCACGCGGCCGAGGCGGCGCTGCGGATGGCCGCGGTGCGCCGCGAGGTCGCCGGCGCCGCGGCGGGCTGAACCGGACGCGCCGAGCCGCTACGCTCCGCCCTCGGATGTCGGGACCGGTCGCAGCCATCCTGCTCACGACGGTCATCCACGTGATCGCGTTCGTGGTGCTCCTCGCGCTCATGGGGCGCGACATGCTCGACGTCTTCCGCTCGCCGCCCGCCGACGGCGGCGACGGCGGCGAGCCGCCGGCCTCCGAGCCCGCGTCCAGGCCCTCGCCGGGCGGCGGCGGGCTGCCGCTGCCCGACGCCGACCAGGCCCCGGTCCGCCTGCGCGAGCCCGGCCGCATCGGCGACCGCTACCCGCGCCCGTCGCGCCGGCCGGACCACGAGCCGGCCCGCATCCCGCAGCGCGCCTGAGACCACCGCCGGCCCGTCGTCCGGTCGAGCTTCGTTGACTTCCAACGCGCGGTCGGCTTATGGTTGACCACGCATCGGGGGACGCCGTCACCGGCGGTTCGTTGGCAAGGGCGAGGGGGGTCCGCATGTGGACTCAGGGCCAGGAAACCGAGCATCGGAGCAGGGACGCCCGAAGAGCGTCGGTCCCCTGGCTCCAGGTCGTCACGGTCGTCGCCGCGGTCGCCATGGGAGGCGCCGCCGTGTACCGGTCGGCGACCGTCTTCTGGACGGGGGTGGCGATCGTCGTCGCCGCCGTCCTCATCCCCAGGGTGGGGGTACGGGTCGCGGGCGGGCGGCCCGCCGCGCCGCCGGGCCTGCCCGGCGCCGGCGCCCGGCGGGCGATCGGGTACGTGTGGGTCGACGCCGACGGCCCGGCCGACGAGCTCGCGACCCACAGCCGGGCGATCAGCGCCTGGTGCGCCGCGCAGGGGCTGACGCTCCAGACCGTCATGCACGACGTCGACCGCGGCGCGGGCAGCCGCGCGTCCCGGCCCGCGCTGCGCGGGGCGCTGGAGCGGATCGTCGAGGGCCATGCGGACACGCTCGTCGTCGCGCAGGTCAACCACCTCGCGCCGAACGTCGCCAAGCTCGCGCCGCTCCTGGACTGGCTCACCGAGGGCGTCCGGTCGGTCGTCGCGGTCGACGTGCGGATGGACACCGCCGCGCCGGGCGGGCGCGAGATCGCCTCGGCGCTCACCGCGGTTGCCGAGTGGGAGCACGACCGTCTCTCGGCGCGGACGCGCCGCGGCCTGGAGGCGGCCCGCTCGCGCGGGGGCGGCGGAGGGCGCGCGTCGGTCGCCGACGTGCCGGAGCTGCGCAACTACATCGTGCGGATGCGCGCCGCCGGCATGACGCTGCAGGCGATCGCCGACACCCTGAACGAGAAGGGCGTCCCGACGCTGCGCGGCGGCACCCGCTGGCGTCCGTCGAGCGTCCAGCGGGCGGCCGGATACCGCCGCCCGAACCACGGCCGGCGCACCGAGCAGAGCCTTCCTCCGGGCATCGCCTGAGCCGCCGCGCGGGCGTCGCGCCGCGGCGCGCGAACGCACCGCCGCGAGCACCGACGCAGGGGTACGGGGAACGTACGCAACGGGTGCGTCGCGGAAAGCGGACCACCCGCTCGATGACCTTGCACCGGTGAGCGCGACGTCCACAGGATCGTCGCCATGGCTGTTCAGTCGGTCCGGCCGGCAGCGGACGGCAGGCCCCCGCTGGGGGCATTGCTGCAGGCCACGGGCCATCTCACGGATGAGGCGCTGGATGCGGCGCTCACGGTGCAGAGCCGCAGCGGAGGCCGGCTCGGCGAGATCCTCGTCGCGTCGGGTGCCGTCACCCCTGCGGCGCTCGTCGGGGCGCTGGCCGCACAGGCCGGGGCGGTCGTGCTCGACGTGGACGCCGAGCCCGACCCGCACGGCCTCGATCCCGCAGCCGCCCGCCGGCTGCGGGCGGTCGTGCTCACCGGTCGCGGCCCCGCCGCCGGCGATCGCGTTGAGGTGGCCGTGGACGACGCCGCCCCGGACCGGCTGAACGCCATCGCCCTCGAGCTGGGCGCGCCCGTCGCGCCGCTGCTGTGCGAGCGCAGCGTCCTCGACGAGCTGCTGCAGCGCGCCTACGGAGCCGCCGACGCCGCCGACGTGACCCGTGTGCTGTTCGACCACGCGCCGGAGCTGTCGGCGTACACGACCGGGCTCAACCGCGCGCAGGCCGCCACCGTCGGCGTCGTCGGCGCCGCCGTGGTCGCCGGCGCGGTCGCCGCCCCGGCGACCACCGCGATCGTGCTCGTCGCGCTCGCGACGGCGTTCTTCGTGCTGTCCTCCGGCTTCCGGCTCTACGCCGCCGCCCAGGGCGCGCGTCCGAGCGCGACGATCGCCCCGTCGCCCGAGGCGCTCGCGGCGATCGACGAGCGGACGCTGCCGGTGTACACCGTCCTGCTGCCGCTCTACAAGGAGAAGCCGTCGACCGTCCGCACGCTGCTGCGGTCGCTCGACCGCCTCGACTACCCCAAGCACAAGCTCGAGGCGCTCATGCTCACCGAGGACGACGACGACGCCACCCGCGCCGCCGTCGAGCAGGTCGGGCGCCCGCCGTGGCTGCAGGTGCTGACGCTCCCGCCCGGCGTGCCGCGGACCAAGCCCCGCGCGATGGGCATCGGGCTGCGGTACGCGCGCGGCTCGCTCGTCACGGTCTTCGACGCCGAGGACAAGCCCGACCCGCTGCAGCTCAAGAAGGCCGCCGTCGGGTTCCGCGACGGGTCGCCGCGGCTGGCGTGCCTGCAGGCCAAGCTCGGCTACTACAACAGCCGCCAGAACCTGCTGACGCGCTGGTTCACGCTCGAGTACGACGCGTGGTTCAACATCTTCCTGCCGGGGCTGCACCGGATCGGCGCCCCGATCCCGCTGGGCGGCACCTCGAACCACTTCCGGCGCGACGCGCTGGACCGCTGCCGCGGCTGGGACCCCTACAACGTCACCGAGGACGCCGATCTGGGCCTGCGGCTCGCGCGCCTCGGGCTCGAGACCGCGATGCTCGAGTCGACGACCGAGGAGGAGGCCAACAGCCAGGTCGCCAACTGGATCCGCCAGCGGTCGCGGTGGAGCAAGGGCTACATGCAGACGGTCCTGGTCCACACGCGCCGCCCGCTGCGCCTGGCCCGCGAGATCGGCCCGCGGCCGGCGTTCGTCTTCCTCCTGACGCTCGGCGGGGCGGTGCTGACCGCGCTGCTGGCGCCGATCTTCTGGGCGCTGCTCGCGCTGTGGGTCGTCGCCCAGCCGCAGTGGGTCGCCGACCTGTTCCCCGGCCCGGTGTTCTACGCCGCGTCGCTGTGCCTGGTGCTGGGCAACTTTCTGCTCGTCCTGCTCAGCCTCGGCGCGGCGGTGGCGCGCGGGCACGACGACCTGGCGCCGTACGCGCTGATGACGCCCGCCTACTGGCTGCTCATGAGCGTCGCGTCGTACATGGCGCTCGTCGAGCTGTTCTTCCGCCCGTACCACTGGCACAAGACCGAGCACGGCCTGCACCTGGCGGAGGAGCCGGCGTGAGCGCCGTCGCCTACGCCGGCGCGAGCGTCGTCTCGCGCAGATCGCGACGGCCTCGGCACGCCGCCGCCTGGGTGGCGTTCGCCGTCGTCGCCGCGGCGCAGGCCGGCTTCGGGATCTGGATGGCCTCGCGCGGTTTCCGCTTCGGCGACGCGTTCTACCGCTCGACCAGCGCGCTGTCGATCCTGTTCAGCTCCGACCCGAAGCTCGCGAACGTCGGCTTCGTCTGGGTCCCGCTGCCGACGCTGCTGAACCTCCCGTGGATCCTCGCGTACCCGGTGTGGCCGGGCGTCGTCTCCAGCGGCGCGGCGTCGGCCCTCTCCAGCGCGGTGTGCGGCGGGGCGACCGCGGCGATCCAGCTCCTCACGGCGCGCCGCCTCGGCGTGCCGCGCTGGGCGTCGTGGAGCCTGGCGGCGCTCGTCGCCCTGCACCCGATGCTCTTCCTGTACGCCGGGACGGGGATGGCCGAGGGCGTCACCGTGCCGTTCGTCGTCGGCGCGGTGTGCGGGCTGCTGCTGTTCTGGCACACGGGGACGCGCTGGTGGGTCTGCGCGGCCGGCGTGTCGCTGGCGCTCGCCGTCGCGACCGTCTACCAGGCGGTGCCGTTCGGCGCGGCGCTGTTCGCCGTGCTGGCGGCCGGCGTGCTGTGGGGCCGCGAGGCGCGGCCGTCGGCGCCGCAGGGACGGGCGCGGGCGATCGAGGGGCTCGGCCTGCTGCTGCTCGTCCCGCCGGTGTTCGCCGGCCTGCTGTGGATCGGCGCCAACGCGGTCATCATGGGCGACCCGCTGTTCTTCGTGAACGGCGCCTACGGCTACGCGAGCTACCAGGGGGCGGCGTTCACGAGCACCGCGCCGGCGGTCGAGGGCGACCTCGGCGCGATCGCCGCGATGCTCGCGCCGCGGACGTGGCCGTTCCTCGTGCCGCTCGCCGCGCTGCTCGCGGTCCGCGCGCTCGACCGGCGCCTGTGGCGCGTGGAGAGCGCCGGCGTCGTCGCGCTCTCGCTGAGCGTCACCGCCGGGCTGATCGTGCCGATGGCGTGGCTGGGCTCGCGCATGGACTTCCTGCGCTACCACCACTTCGCGCTCTTCGTCGCCGCCGGCTGGGCGCTGCACGAGATCGCCACGAGCCGCCGCCCGCGGCGCGCGGCCGCGATCGTGCTCGCCGGGTGGGTGCTCGCGATCCCGGCGGCGCTCGTCGTCATGGCGGACGGCTCGCTGGCGCCGCAGGAGCAGCCGCAGCTGCGCTCGCTCGTGACCGGCAAGGACGCGCTCGCGCTCGGCTACGGCGACCCGGTCGTCACGCGCGCCGAGGTCGCCCGCCACCTCGAGCGGACCGTGCTCGACCGCGGCGCGGTGGTGCTGCTGGACTCCTACCAGGGCGCGGCGATCGCGGCGCAGGTGCCGCGCCGGCACGCGGACCGCCTGCTCATGACGTTCGACCGGCGCTTCGACGCGGCGCTCGCCGACCCGGTCCGCGCCGGTGTCGACTTCGTGCTCATGCCCGACCCCGCGGCGTGGCCGCAGGACGTCGTCGGGCGTGAGCGGCCGCGGCTGTGGGGCGGCGGCGAGCCGGGCTTCCGCCTGGCCGCGTCGTTCGACCCCGGCCCGGCGTCCCACGTCCCCGAGCGCTGGCGGCTGTTCGCCGTCGGGCCCGGGGCGCGCGTTCTCGCCAACGGAAACGGAGGTCCCCGATGAGCGTCATCCCTGCTGCCAGGGCGCCAGGCGTCAGGTCACCGCGCATCGGCGCGCGCCCGGCGTCCGCGCCGGTCGGCCTCGCCGTCGTCGGCGCCGGCTACTGGGGCCCGAACGTGATCCGCAACGCGCGGGCGCTCGCCGCCACCGACCTGCGGTGGGTGTGCGACGCCGACCCCGACCGCGCCCGTGCGGCCGTCGGGGCGCAGTCCGACGTCGCGATCACCTGCGACCTCGACGACGTGCTCGCCGACCCTGCGGTCGAGGCCGTCGCGGTGATCACCCCGCCGGCTACGCACGAGGAGCTCGCGCTGCGATGCATCGAGGCGGGCCGCTCGGTGCTCGTGGAAAAGCCGCTGGCGTGCAGCGTCGCGGCCGGCGAGCGGATGGTCGCCGCCGCCGGGCGCTGCGGCGTCGTCCTGCACTGCGACCACACGTTCTGCTACACGCCCGCGGTCCAGAAGATCCGCGAGCTCGTCGCCGCCGGCGAGCTCGGCGACGTCCTGTACTACGACTCGGTCCGGGTCAACCTCGGGCTCGTCCAGTCGCACGTCGACGTCCTGTGGGACCTGGCCCCGCACGACATCTCGATCCTCGACTTCGTGCTCGGCGGCGGTCGTGAGCCGGTGACGGTCGCGGCCCAGGGCGCCGACCCGCTCGGGGTGGGGCAGGCGTGCATCGGCTATCTGTGCCTCGGCTTCGCGGACGGGCTCATCGCGCACTGCCACGTCAACTGGCTCAGCCCGACGAAGATCCGCACGACGATCGTCGGCGGGTCCGAGCGGATGGTCGTGTGGAACGATCTCCTGCCGACCCAGCGGGTCAGCGTGTTCGAGTCGGGCGTCGACCTGACCGAGCGCGACCTCAGCCCCGGCGAGCAGGCGCGGCGCAAGGTCTCCTATCGCGTCGGCGCGATGACCGCGCCCGCGCTGCGCGAGCGCGAGGCGCTCTCCGCGGTGCTGGAGGACTTCGCCGCGGCGGTCCGCACGGGCCGCACGCCGGCGACCGACGGCCGCGCGGGGCTGCGCGTCCTGCGCGTGCTGGAGGCGGCGAGCGCGTCGCTCGCCGAGCACGGCGCCCCGGTCGACCTGCGGACCCTCGCGGTGGCATGAGCGCGCTCGCCGTCGACTCGGCCGCCCCGGTCCCGTTCGTCGACCTGCGGTCGGCACACGCGGACCTCCACGACGAGATCCTCCGCGCCTGGAGCCGGATCCTGCGCGCCGGCGCGTTCGTCTCCGGCGCGGAGGTCGCGGCGTTCGAGCGCGAGTTCGCGGCGCTGACCGAGGTGGAGCGGTGCGTGGCGGTGTCGTCCGGCACCGACGCGCTCGTCCTGACCCTGCGCGCGCTCGGCGTCGGCCCGGGGGATCGCGTGATCGTCCCGGCGAACACGTTCATCGCGACCGCCGAGGCGGTCAGCCTCGCCGGCGCCGAGCCCGCGATCGTCGACTGCGACCCGCTCACCCGGACGATCTCGGTCCCGGCGGCCGAGCACGAGCTGCGCACCCGCGGCGCGGCCGGCGTCATCGCCGTCCACCTCTACGGCCACCCGGCCGACGTCGCGGCGCTCAACGGCGTCGCGGCGAGCCACGGGGCGTGGGTGATCGAAGACGCCGCCCAGGCGCATCTCGCGCGCTGCCGCGGGGCGCGGGTCGGCGGCCTGGCGCGCGCGGCGTGCTTCTCGTTCTACCCGTCGAAGAACCTCGGCGCGACCGGCGAGGGCGGCGCGGTCACCACGCGCGACCCCCGCCTGGCCGACGAGGTGCGGATGCTCGCCCACCACGGCCAGCGGGTCACGCACCACCACGAGCGCGTCGGCACGAACGCGCGGATGAGCGAGCTGACGGCCGCCGCGCTGCGCGTCAAGCTCGCGCGGCTCGAGGAGGGCAACCGTGCCCGCCGGGCGATCGCCGCGCGCTACACCCGCGGGCTGCAGGGCGTCCCGGTCCGCGTGCCGCACGTCGAGCCGTGGGCCGAGCCGGTCTGGCACCTGTACGCGGTCGAGGTCGCCGATCGCGACGCGGTCCGCGAGGAGCTCGCGGCCGGCGGGATCGCGACCGGCGTGCACTACCCGGTGCCGATCCACCGCCAGCCGGCCTACGCGCACCTCGGCCTGCGCCGCGGGGCCTGCCCGGCGGCCGAGCGCAGCGCGGCGCGGGTGCTGTCGCTCCCGATGTTCCCCCAGATGACCGAGGAGCAGGTCCAGCGCGTCGTCGCGGCCGTGCGCGCGGTGACCGGAAGGAGACAGGGATGGAACGGGCGTTGATCACCGGCGGCCTCGGGCTCGTCGGCTCGCACATCGCCGACCGGCTCGTCCGGGCGGGCGTCGCGGTCGTCGTCGTCGACGACGGCTCGCGCGGCCGGCGCGAGAACATCGCGTGGGCGCAGGCGCACGGCGACGTGCGGGTCGTCGAGGGCGACATCCGCGACCGCGCGCTCATGCGCAGGCTCTGCGAGGGCTCGGACGTCGTCTTCCACCAGGCGGCGCTGCGGATCACGCAGTGCGCCCGGACGCCCCGGCTCGCGCTCGAGGTACTCGCCGACGGGACGTTCACCGTGCTGGAGGCGGCCGTCGGCGCCGGCGTGCGCAAGGTGCTCGCCGCGTCGTCGGCGTCGGTCTACGGGCAGGCCGAGCGGTTCCCGACCGCCGAGGAGCACCACCCGTACGCGAACGACACGCTCTACGGCGCGGCGAAGCTGTTCGACGAGGGGCTGCTGCGCAGCTTCCACGCCATGTACGGCCTGGACTACGTCGCGCTGCGGCCGTTCAACGTCTACGGCCCGCGGATGGACGTCCACGGCGTCTACACCGAGGTGCTCGTCCGGTGGATGGAGCGGATCGCCGCCGGCACGCCGCCGATCATCCACGGCGACGGGCGCCAGACCATGGACTTCGTCCACGTCGACGACGTCGCCCGGGCCTACGTCCTCGCCGCCGGGTCCGACGCGACCGACGTCGTCCTGAACGTCGGCACCGGCGTCGAGACGAGCCTCGCCGAGCTGGCCGACGCGCTGCTGCGCGCGATGGGCTCGCCGCTGCGCCCGGAGTTCCGCGGCGCCCGCGACGTCGGGCACGTGCGGCGCCGCCAGGCGGACACCCGTCGCGCGCGCGAGGTGATCGGCTTCGACGCCGCGATCCCGCTCGACCTCGGGCTGCGGTCGCTCGTCGACTGGTGGAACGCCGGCCGCGAGACGCAGGAGCTGGTATGGACGTGATGCCGATCATGCGCCCCTGGCTCGGCGAGGAGGAGCAGCGTGCGGCGGCCGCCGCGATCGCCTCCGGGTGGATCGCGTCCGGCCCGCGCGTGGCGGCGTTCGAGCAGGCGGTCGCCGACGCGGTCGGCGCCCGCCACGGCGTCGCCACCTCGTCGTGCACCACCGCGCTGCACCTCGCGCTGCACGCGCTCGGCGTCGGGCCCGGCGACGACGTCGTCGTCCCGTCGCTGTCGTTCATCGCGACCGCGAACGCGCCGCGCTACGTCGGCGCGCGGCCGGTGTTCGCCGACGTCGACCCGGTCACGCAGAACGTCACCGCGGCGACCGTCCAGGCCGCGCTGACCCCCGCCACGCGCGCGGTCGTCGCGGTCCACCAGGCCGGCATGCCGGCCCGGATCGACGAGATCGCGGACCTGTGCCGCCGCCGCGGGATCGAGCTCGTCGAGGACGCCGCGTGCGCGATCGGCTCGACCCTCGACGGCCGCCGGATCGGCGCCCGCGGCCTCGTCGCGCTGAGCTTCCACCCGCGCAAGCTCGTGACCACCGGCGAGGGCGGGATGCTCCTCACCGGGGACGCCGGCCTGGCCGCGCGCCTGCGCCGGCTGCGCGAGCACGGCATGACGGTCGGCGCGCACGACCGCCACGTCGTCGGGCGCGTCGTCGTCGAGGCCTACGACGAGCTGGGCTTCAACTTCCGCATGACCGACCTGCAGGCGGCGGTCGGGCTCGTCCAGATCGGCCGGCTCGACGACATCGTCGCCGAGCGGCGCCGCCTCGCCGGCGAGTACCGGGCGGCGCTGGAGGACGTGCCGGGGCTCGGGCTGCCCGGCGACCCGCCGTACGGCACGACGAACTACCAGTCCTACGTCGTCCGGCTGGGCGACGAGGTGCCGGTGCACCGCGACACCGTGATGCGCCGGCTGCTGGAGCACGGCATCGCCACCCGGCGCGGCATCATGGCCGCGCATCTCGAGCCGGCCCACGCGCCGGCAGGCCAGGGGGTGCTCCCGGTGACCGAGCGGCTCACCCGCCGCTCGATCGTCCTACCCCTGTTCCACGGCATGACCGGCGCGGACGTGCGCCGGGTGGCCGATGCCCTGACCGAGGCGATCGAGGCGCCGGCGCGCGTGCCGGCGGCGCAGCCATGCTGACGAACACCGGAGCCTCCCGGGCGCTCGCGCGCGGCGCGCGCCTCGCCGACCGCGCGCCGCTGCTCAGCATCGTCATGCCCGCCCACGACGAGGAGGGGGCGATCGGCGCGACGCTCGGCCGGGTCGCCGAGGTCGCTGCGCTGCCCGAGCTCGCCGGCCGCGTCGAGGTGGTGGTCGTCAGCGACGGCTCGCGCGACCGGACGTTCGAGGAGGCGCGCCGCGCGCTCGGGCCGCGCCTGCCCGGCACCGTCGTCGAGCTGGCGGCGAACGTCGGCTCCCACGGGGCGATCCGCCACGGGCTGCGCCGTGCGCGCGGCGCGTTCGTCGCGATCATGGCCGCCGACGGCCAGGACCCGCCCGAGGCGCTGCCCGCGATGCTCGCGGCGCTGCGCCGCGAGCGGGCGGCGGTCGCCTGGGGGCGGCGGAGCGACCGCGAGGCCGACCGGCCGGGAGCCCGCCGCGCGGCGGGCGCCTGGTACCGGGCCTTCCGCCGGCTCAGCGGCGCCGACTTCCCGCCCGGGGGACTGGACTTCCTCGTGGTCCGCCAGGAGGTGCTCGCGCCGCTGCTGGCCCGCCGCTCCCGCAACACGTCGCTGCACCTGGACGTGTGGAGCCTCGGCGTGCCGCAGACCTACGTCGACTACCGCAGGGGTGCGCGCCAGGGTGGGGAGACGAGCTGGACGCTCCGCAAGCGGGCCAAGCTCGCGGTGGACATGATCGCGGGCGTCTCCGCCTCTCCGATCCGCCTCGCGGCGCTCTCCGGGATGAGCGTCGCGCTCGTGGCGGCCGTCGCGGGCGCGGCGGGACTGCTCGCCGCATGGGCGGCGGGCGACGCCGCGCCCGCCTGGTCGCCGGCGCTCCTCGCCGCCGGGCTGACGAGCGCGCCGCTGTGCGCCGCGGTCGCGCTGCTCGGCGAGTACGTGTGGCGCGTGCTCGACGACGTGCGCGGGGGGTGCCCGCCGCTCGAGGCGCGGCACGAGCGCGTCGCCGTGTCGCTCGAGGCCGCGGAGGAGCGGGCATGAGCGCCGAGACGCGACGCGAGGTCGTCGACCCGCCCGTCGCCGACGAGCGCCCGGGCGTCAACCCGCGGCGCATCGCGACGCTCATGCGCGCCGCGCTGGACGCGCTCGATCTCGACCTGGACGGCCGGTGGGTCGTCACCGAGGCCGCGACCGGCGCGTACGCGGTGACGCCGGTCCTGGCGGCGATGGCGGGCGCGGCGCAGGTCGAGGCGATCGCCCGCGACACGCCGTACGGGCGGGCCGAGGACGCGGTCGCCGCGGTCCGCGAGCTCGCCGCCGCCGTCGGGGTGGGGCGGACGATCCGGTTCGCCGGCAGCCTCGGCGAGGCGTCGCTCGAGCGCGCCGACATCGTCACCAACAGCGGGAGCGTGCGCCCGATCGACGCGCGCGCGACCCGGCGGATGCGCCCCGGGTCGGCGGTGCCGCTCATGTACGAGGCGTGGGAGATCCGCGCCCCCGACGTCGACCTCGAGGCGTGCCGCCGGCGCGGCATCCGGGTCAGCGGCACGAACGAGCGCCATCCCGCCGTCGACGTCTTCTCCTACCACGGGATGATGGCCGCGCGGCTGCTCACCGACGCGGGCATCGCCGTGCACGGCAGCCGCGTGCTCGTGCTGTGCGACAACGCGTTCGCGCCGTACCTCGTGCGCGGGCTGCACGCGTGCGGCGCCGACGTCGGCCGCGCGAGCGCCCTCGGCCACGCGTCGCTCGACCCGCCGCCCGACGCGGTGCTCGTCGCGCTGCGGCCGTGCCCGTGGCCGACCGTCGGGCACGACGAGGCGATGCTGCTCGCCGGGCACGCGCCGGGCGCCGTCGTCGTCCAGTACTGGGGCGACGTGGACCGCGACGTCCTGCACGCCGCCGGCGTGCCGGTGTGGCCGCGCACCGCGCCGCCGGACGGGCACATGGCGATCCTGCCGTCGGCGATCGGGCCCGAGCCGATCGTCCGGCTCCAGGCCGCCGGCCTGAAGGTGGGCGAGCTGCTCTGCCGCCGCGACGGGCCGCTGGACCCGGCGAGCCTCGACCTCCTCCAGCCGCTCTAGCGCCATGGCACGCCGCATCGTCCTCATCGGCCAGGGCCCCACCGCCGCCAGCGCGCTCGACGCGCTGACCGGGCGCTTCGACGTCGTCGCGCTCGTCCGCCCGGAGGCCGACGAGGTGGCGGCCGCCGCCGCGCACGCCGGGGCGCTGGTCGTCGGCGACGCCTCGCCCGCCGCGGTCGCCGCCACGATCGGCGAGCTCGCGCCGGACGCGGTCGTGGTCTCCTCGTACGACCGGATCCTCCCCGCGGCGCTGCTCGACCGCTGCCCGTTCGTCAACGTGCACTACGCGCCGCTGCCCGAGCTGCGCGGCCGCGCCACCGTCAACTGGGCGATCCTGGCCGGGCGCGCCGAGACCGCGATCACGATCCACGTGCTCGTCCCCGAGCTCGACGCCGGACCGGTCCTCTTCCGCCACCCGGTCGCGATCGCGCCGGCCGACACCGTCACGACGCTCTACGACCGGCTGAACGGCCTGCTGCGCCGCCACCTCGCGCGCGCGGTCGAGCGCCACCTCGACGGCGACCCCGGCGTCCCGCAGGACCACGCCGCCGCCACGTACGGCTGCGCGCGCCTGCCCGCCGACGGCGAGCTCGACTGGACGCGCCCGACCGCCGAGCTCTCCGCGCTCGTCCGGGCGCTCACCCCGCCGTTCCCGGGCGCGTTCACCCACCACCGGACGCGGCGGCTGACCGTCTGGGAGGCGGCGCCGGCGCCGGCCCCGCGGCGGTGGGCGGGCCGCGTCCCCGGGCGCGTCGTCGCGCGCGACGCCACCGCCGGCTGGGTCGACGTGCTGACCGGGGACGGCGTCCTGCGCCTCGAGCGCGTGCAGCTCGAGGACGGCGCCGTCCGGCCCGCCGCGGACGTTGTCACGTCCGTCCGCGCGACGCTCGGCCTGCGTCCGGCCGAGCTGCTCGAGCGCATCCGAGAGCTCGAACGACTCCTGACCGACCACGACCACCACGCCGTCCCCGCGGGTCCGCGGGCGGCCTCGAGCGGATGAGGTGCGACCCATGCTGCGGTGCCACAGACCCTTCCGGATCCTCTCCAGCCTCCTGGCGGTGGTCGTCCTCGGGGCCGTCCTGCCCGCCGCGGCGCGCGCGGCGTGCCCGTGCAGCATCTGGCCGACATCGGTGACACCCGGGATCCCCGCGTTCCCCGACAGCGCCGCGAACGAGCTCGGCGTGCGCTTCCGCTCCGACCAGGCCGGCTACATCAAGGCGCTGCGCTTCTACAAGGGCGCGCAGAACACCGGCACGCACGTGGGCAAGCTGTGGACCGCGAACGGGTCGCTGCTCGCGTCCGCCACGTACACGAACGAGACGCCGAGCGGATGGCAGGAGGTCCAGCTCGCCGCGCCCGTCGCGATCCAGGCCAACACGACCTACGTCGTCTCGTACCACACCGACACCGGCTGGTACGCGTACACCGGGGCGTACTTCACGCTCGGCGGCGCGATCGAGGGGACCGGCACGCCGCCGCTGCGAGCGCTGAACGACGGCGAGCTCGGCATGGGCAACGGCGTGTACCGCTACGGCGCGTCGCGGTTCCCCGACCTGTCGTGGAACGCCGCGAACTACTGGGTCGACGTCGTCTTCGACCACACGGTCGCCGACCTCACGCCGCCGACGGTCTCCGGCCGCACGCCCGCGCCCGGCGCGACCGGCGTCGCGCTCGCCGCGACCGTGACCGCCACGTTCTCCGAGCCGATCGACCCCGAGACCGTCGCGTTCTCCGTCACCGGCCCGGGCGGCGCGGTCGCCGGATCGACGACCTACGACGGCTCGACCCGCACCGCGACGTTCACCCCGTCGAGCCCGTTCGCCGGAAACACGACCTACTCGGTGACGCTCAGCGGCGCCGAGGACCTCGCCGGCAACCCGATGAGCCCGCTGACGTGGTCGTTCACGACGGCCGAGCCGCCGCCTCCGCCGCCTCCGCCGACCGACAGCCCGGTGCTGCTCGTGCGCACGAGCGCCAACCCCTACACCTCGTACCTCGACGAGATCATGCGCGCGGAGGGCGTCACGTCGTTCGCCGCGATCGACGCCTCCGTGCTCGACGCCGCGGCGCTCGCGGGCCGCAGCGTCGTCGTGCTCGGCGAGGTGCCGCTCACCACCGCGCAGGTCGCCGCGCTCACCGACTTCGTGACCGCCGGCGGGAGCCTCGTGGCGATGCGGCCGGACGCCAAGCTCGCCCCGCTCCTCGGCCTCGTCAAGCAGAGCGGGTCGCGCGCGAACGCCTACCTCGGGGTCGCGCCCGACGTGGAGCCCGGCGCGGGGATCACGTCCGCGACGATGCAGTACCACGGCAGCGCCGACCTCTACACGGTCAACGGCGCCACGACCGTCGCCGCGCTGTACTCGAGCGCGACGGTCGCGACCGCGAACCCGGCGGTGACGGTCCGCTCGGTCGGCCCGAACGGCGGCCAGGCGGCGGCGTTCACGTTCGATCTCGCCCGGTCGGTCGTCCAGACGCACCAGGGCAACCCGGCCTGGGCGGGCCAGTCGCGCGACGACCTGTGGCCGATCCGCGCCCACGAGCTGTTCCGCGGCGTCACCATGGCCGACTGGACGAACCTCGCCAAGGTCCACATCCCGCAGGCCGACGAGCAGCAGCGCCTGCTCGTCAACGTCATGACGACCATGAGCCGGCACCGGCTGCCGCTGCCGCGGCTGTGGTACTTCCCGCGCCGGCTGAAGGCGGTCGTCGTCGCGACCGGCGACGACCACGGCGGCGGCGGGACGCAGGGGCGCTTCCAGCAGTACCTGGCCAACAGCCCGCCCGGCTGCTCGGTCGCCACGTGGACGTGCCCGCGCGCGACGTCGTTCCTGTTCCCGGACGCGCCGCTCACGCGCAACCAGGCCCAGACGTTCGACAACCAGGGGTTCGAGCTCGCGCTCCATCCCGACACGGGCTGCGAGGACGTGTCGAACTCCGAGCTGACCGCGACGATCGCCTCCGACCTGTCGCGGTGGCGGGCGCGGTACTCGACGCTCCCCTCGCCGGTGTCCAACCGCACGCACTGCCTCGTGTGGAGCACGTGGCTGGGCGAGCCGACCGCCGAGCTTGCCAACGGCATGCGGCTCGACGCGAACTACTACTTCTGGCCGCCGCAGTGGATCCAGAACCGGCCCGGGTTCATGTCCGGGTCGGGCATCCCGATGCGGTTCGCGGCGACGAACGGCGCGCCGATCAACGTCTTCCAGACGCCGACGGCGATGACCGACGAGTCCAACCAGACGTACCCGTTCACGATCGACACGCTGCTCGACCGGGCGCTCGGGCCGGAGGGCTGGTACGGGGCGTTCACGACGAACTTCCACACCGACGGCGACACGACCCCCGAGAGCGACGAGATGATCGCCTCCGCCCAGGAGCGCGGCGTGCCGCTCATCAGCGCGCGGCAGCTCCTGCGGTGGGTCGACGCGCGTGAGGCGTCCCGGTTCACCGGCCTGTCGTACGACGACCGGAGGCTGACGTTCGCGCTGACGCCCGACCCCGCCGCCACCGACCTGACCGCGATGGTGCCGACCGTGTCGGCCGACGGCCCGCTCGTCTCGCTGACGCGCAACGGCTCGCCGGTCACGACGACCGTCGACACGATCAAGGGCGTCGAGTACGCGTTCTTCACCGGGGCCGCCGGCACCTACGTGGCGACCTACGGCGCACCGCCGCCGGCCGCCGCCCGGATCGCCGACGTGCGCGCCGGCGTCGACGAGGACGGCACGCCGACGGTGACGTGGACCACCTCGCACACCGCGACGACCGAGGTCCGGGTCGGCGACGACGACGGCATCCTCGACACGGTCGTCGTGGCCGAGGGCGAGCGCCGCCATCGCGTCGAGCTGCCCGGGCTGCGGCCCGGCACGACCTACCGGTTCCGCGTGCGGGCGCACGACACCGAGGGCCGGGCGACCCTGTGGCCGCCCGCCGGCCGGGCGCCCGCGGAGCTGACCACGCCGCCCGCCGACACGGCCGCGCCGATCGAGCCCGAGACCGCGATCGCGCTGCCCGACGGCACCGCGTCGTTCTCGTGGTCGACGAGCCCGACCGCAGCCTCGGCGATCGAGGTCGGCACGTCGCCCGGCGACCTGCAACGCCGGGCGGGGGCCCGCGCCGGCGGGCGCGGCGGCCGCACCGCGACCGTGTCGGGCCTGCGGCCCGGCAGCCGCCTGCACTACCGGATCGCCGCGCGCGGAGCCGGCGCCCGGGAGGAGCGGCGGACAGCGATCCGCTCGCTCACCGTGCCCGACCACGGTGTCGCCGACAGCCGCCTGGCGCAGTGGCGCGCCGGGACTCCCGACGGCGTCGTCATGACCCGCGACGGCGACGGGGAGCTGCGCCTGGCCGGCGGCCGCCGCACCGGCCGGTACGTCTCGCGGGTCCTCGACGCGCAGCAGATGGTCATGTGGCGCCGGCTCGTCCGGCACGCCGACCTGCCCGCCGGCGCGCGGGTCGCGGTCGAGGTCCGCCTCGGCAGCACCGACCGCCCCGACCGGACGTGGACGGGCTGGTTCGACGCCGCCAGGCTCGGCGACCGCCCGATGTTCCGGCGCGCGTCGCGGCGCCTGCAGTACCGCCTGACGCTGACCGCGGGCCGCGGCGCCGGGCCGGTCGTGCACGCGATCGGCTTCACCAGCACCGGCCGGCCGCTGGCGCGCCACTCCGAGGGCGGCCGCTGATGGCCGTTGTCGCCCGCACCCGTGACGACCTCGACCGAAAGGCCGGTATGCGCCCGCTGATCCTCGTCCTCATCTCGATCGGATGCGGCCTCGGGGCGCTGTATCTCGTGCGCGCCGCGCTCGTCGACGTCGGCGGCTTCACGCTCGACGCCCGGACCGGCGTCGAGCAGTTCGGGCGGCTGCTCGGCGAGTGGCGGTTCTGGGCCGGAGCGGTGCTGCTCGCCGGCGTCATGGCGATCAGCCTCGAGCTCTACGGCAGCGAGGAGCTGTCGAAGGTCGTGCCGCTCTACAGCCTCAGCTACGTGGTGATCGCGCTGGTGGGGAAGGTGTTCCTCGGCGAGGACGTGGCCGCGATGCGCTGGGCGGGGATCCTCGCGATCGTCTGCGGCGTCGTCCTGCTCCAGCGGTCATGACGTGTGCCACCGCATCCGGCCCGGCCCGGCCGCCCGCCGCGAGCGAGCTCGAGCGCTACCGGCGGCTGCGCCAGATCCGCCGGTTCGAGGAGACGCTGCTGGCGCTGTTCGACGAGGGCGTGCTGAACGGGACGACGCACGCGTGCATCGGCCAGGAGGCCGACGCGGTCGCGGTCGCCGAGCACCTGCGCGAGGGCGACCACCTGTTCTCCAACCACCGCTGCCACGGCCACTGGCTGGCCTGGACGGGCGACGCCGAGGGGCTGCTGGCGGAGATCATGGGCAAGCCGTCGGGGGCCTGCGGCGGCATCGGCGGCAGCCAGCACCTGTGCGCGCCCGGGTTCAAGTCGAACGGGATCCAGGGCGGCATCGTGCCGGCCGCGGCGGGGATCGCGCTCGCGATGCAGCTCGACGGCGGCGGCGCGATCAGCGTCGTGTTCCTCGGCGACGGGACGTTCGGGGAGGGCGCCGTGTACGAGACGCTCAACCTCGCCGCGCTGTGGGGCCTGCCGCTGCTGTTCGTCGTCGAGGACAACGGGTGGGCGCAGAGCACGCCGCGGCGCCGGTCGATCGCCGGCTCGATCCCGGCGCGCTTCGAGGCGTTCGGGATCCCCGTCGTGGCGGTCGAGAGCACCGACGTCACCGAGCTGTCCGAGGCCGCCGGGCGGGCCGTCGCCGGCTGCCGCGCGCGCCGCGGGCCGCAGGCGCTCGTGATCGGCACGTACCGGCTGTGCCACCACTCCAAGAACGACGACCACCGGCCGCGGGAGGAGGTCGAGGCGCGGCGCGCGTCCGACCCGCTGCACGTGCACGGCCGGCGGCTGGACCCGGAGTCCCGCGCGGCGGTCGACGCGGCGGTCGAGGACTGGATCGCGGGCGTCGTCGAGCGGGTGAGGGCGCGGTGATCTACGCGCGCGCACTGGGCGACGCGCTGCGTGGCGCGCTGGCCGCCGACCGGCGCGTGATCCTGCTCGGCGAGGACATCGCCGACCCGTACGGCGGCGCGTTCAAGGTCACCCGCGGGCTGAGCACGGCGTTCCCCGACCGGGTCCGCGCGACCCCGATCAGCGAGGGCGCGATCACCGGGGTCGCCGCCGGGCTCGCGCTCGCCGGCTACCGCCCCGTCGTCGAGATCATGTTCGGCGACTTCCTGACGCTCTGCTTCGACCAGATCGTCAACCACATCGTCAAGTACGGCGCGATGTACGACGGGGGCGTCCGCTGCCCGGTGATCGTCCGCACGCCGTCGGGCGGCGGGCGCGGGTACGGGCCGACCCACAGCCAGAGCCTCGAGAAGCACTTCCTCGGCGTCCCGCACCTGCAGGTCGTCGCGGCGTCGCTCTGGCACGACCCGAAGGCGCTGTTCGCGCGCTTCCTCGCCGGCGACGCGCCGGTGCTCCACATCGAGCACAAGCTGCTCTATCCGCTCACGGCCGGCCTGGCCGAGGTCGCCCCGGCCGACCCGGTCACCGAGGAGGGATCACCCGGGATGCCGCCGACGATGTCGTTCCGCCTCGTCGCGCGGGAGTCCTGCAGGCTCACCGTGATCGCCTACGGGTATCAGGCAGAGCTCGTGCGGCGTGTCGTCGAGCGGCTCGGCGTCGAGGAGGAGCTGTTCGTCGAGCTGCTGGTCCCCGCGCAGATCGCCCCGGTCGACTACGAGCCGCTCGTCGCGTCCGCCGCCGTCACCGGCCGCGTCCTCACCGTCGAGGAGGGCGCGTCGGGCTGGTCGTGGGGGACCGAGATCGCGTCGGAGCTCGGGCGCCGCCTGTTCGGCAGCCTGCGCCGCGCCCCGGACGTGCTGACGAGCTCGGCCGACGTGATCCCCAGCGCCGGCGACCGCGAGGCCGAGGTCCTCGTGGGCGAGCGGCACATCGAAGCCGCGATCAGGGAGGCCGCACGATGAGAGCCGTGACCGTGCCGGTGACCGACGTGAACAGCGACCGCGCGTTCGTCACCGCCTGGCACGCCGCCGACCGCGAGCCGGTCGCCGGCGGCGAGATCCTCGCCCAGGTCGAGACGAGCAAGTCGGTCGTCGACGTCGAGGCGCCCGGGGCGGGCCTGCTGCTGCGGGCGGTCGGGACGGGGGAGCAGTTCGGCCTGGGGGAGCCGATCGCGCACCTGTTCGACACGACGGCCGAGCTGGAGGCGTTCGCGGCGCGCCCGCGCGAGCCCGTCGCCGCGGGGGCGGGCGCGGGCTCCGGCGCCGTCCGGGCGACCGCGCCCGCGATGCGCCGCGCGGAGGAGCTGGGGGTGGCGCTGGCCGAGCTCGACGGGCACGGCGCGCTCATCACCGTCGCGATGGTCGAGGCGGCCGCGCGGCCGGCGCCCGACCCGGAGGACCTCCCGGAGCCGCTCGCCACGCCGCCCGGGGTCGAGCGGCTGGCGCTCGTCGGGGCGGGGCTCGGCGCCACCCAGGTCCTCGACATCCTCGGCCGCGACGAGGGGCGCCGGGCGGTCGCGGTGCTCGACGACGACGCGAGCCGGTGGGGCCGGGAGGTCGGCGGCGTCCCCGTGGTCGGCGGCTCGGCCCGCCTGACGGTGCTGCACGCCGCGGGCGCGATCGACGCGGCGGTGATCTGCATCAGCACGTCGATCGCCGCGCGCACGCGGCTGCGGCGGATGTGCGAGGACGCGGGCGTCCCGCTCGCCAACGCGATCCACCCGACGGCGTGGGTCGCCGCCGACGCGTCGCTCGGCGCGGGCAACGTCGTCTGCGCGTTCTGCCACGTCGGCGCGGGGGCGCGGATCGGCGACAACAACTTCCTGTCGGCCTACAACTCGTTCGAGCACCACAACGTGCTCGGCTCGGACATCTCGACCGGGCCGGGGTGCGTCACGTCCGGGCTCGTCACGATCGGCGACCGGGTGCGCCTGGGGACGGGGATCTTCGTCGAGCCGCACGTCGAGCTGGGCGACGACGTCCAGGTCGCCTCGGGCGCGATCATCGTCTCGTCGGTGCCGGCGGGGCACGCGGTCAAGCGGCGGGTGGTGACGACGGCGGTGGTGCCGGGGCGGGCTGTGGGTTGAGCTTCCTCTCGGCGTCGGGCGTCAGGCGTCAGGCGTCGGGCGTCGGCGTCGGCGTCGGCCTGCGTGGGTGCCGGGCTGCGGCGCGTGGTCCGGGCCCGGTTGCGGTGGTGCCGGCCCGGCTCGCTCCGCTCATGGACGGTGGTGCCGGGTCTGGTGTGGTCCGAACGGCCGCTGGTCAGGAGGCCAAGGGCCGGGTTCGCGGTTCGCTCTGCTGCAGGCCTGGGCGAGCGGCGGTGCGTCCCCGGCGGATCTTTGGCACTCGTGGCGCGTCTGGCGACCCATGGGTGCCAGAGATTCCGCGGGCGCGCGCCGGGCCGGATCTTTGGCGTTCGTGATGCGTCTGGCGACCCATCGGTGCCAGAGATCTCGCCGGTGCGCCGGCGGCCCGGTCGTCGATCGCTCGCGCGGGGCGAGCCGGACGGAACGGTCGTCTGGGCGCGCGTTTCGTCCGGTTCGCCGAGCGGGGTCCGGCGACGGGAGTGACCTGGATGAGATGGTGGTCTGGGTGCGCGTTTCGTCCGGTTCGTCGGGCGGGGTCCGGCGAGGGGGAGTGACCTGGATGAGATGGTGGTCTGGGTGCGCGTTTCGTCCGGTTCGTCGGGCGGGGTCCGGCGAGGGGGAGTGACCTGGATGAGATGGTGGTCTGGGTGCGCGTTTCGTCCGGTTCGTCGGGCGGGGTCCGGCGAGGGGGAGTGACCTGGATGAGATGGTGGTCTGGGTGCGCGTTTCGTCCGGTTCGCCGAGCGGAGCCCGCCGACGGCGAGCGACCCGGACGAAACGGTCGCTCGGGTGCGCGTTTCGTCCGGTTCGCGGCGCGGGCCCGGCGCCGCCGCCACCCGCGGCACCCGCGGCACCCGCGGCACCCGCGGCACGCGTCGGCGAACGACGGCAGACCTGCCGCGCCCCGGGCGCTCGCTCACCCACCGTGACCAGCGGCCGGTCGGGCCCGGCCCCGCCCCGGCGCCACCGACGGCGAACGGAGCGCGCCGGGCCGGCACCACCGAGACCGGGCCCGGACCACCCGCCGCAGAACGCCGCCCACGCCCGAGCCGGCCCGGAGACCCGACCCCACGGGCAACACGCCCGCCCTGGGCAACACGCCCGCCCTGGGCAACGCGCCCGCCCCGGGCGACGCGCCCGCCCCGGGCAACGCGCCCGAGGCCCCGCCTACCGCCCGCCGCCCCGGCCGTTCTTGCCGCCGGGGCCGTTCCCGCCACCCCGCGGCTCGGCATCGCCGCCACGGCCGCCGGGACCGCCACCCCCGCCACGCCCGGCCGCCTGCTGCGCCTCGCGCAGCGCCTGCCGGACGACGCCGGGCCGGTCGTCCGGGCTGACCTGCAGGCGCCGCTCGAAGAGCGCGATCGCCTCCTCGGCGCGCCCGGTCCGCAGGTAGGCGGTGCCGAGGTTGTAGAGCGCGTAGCCGAACGTCGTCGGATCGGCCGCGTCGCCTTGGGACTCGAAGCCCCGCACCGCGCGCTCCAGGAGCGGGATCGCGCCGTCGGCGTCGCCCTGCCGCAGGAGCGCGAACCCGCGGTCGTTGAGCTCCTCGGGGCTCTCGGCGCCCTCGGACGCCGGGCCGGGGCCCTCCTCGGGCTCGTTGTCGGGTGCGGTTTCGGGCGGGGCGGCCTGCTCGGGCTGCTCGGAGGTCGTCGTCTCGGGCGCCGGCGCCCGCTCCTCGGTGGTCCGGGGCTCCTGGGCGCGCTGCTCGCTCGTGCGCGCCGGCGTCGTGCGCTCCGCGCGCGGCCGGTCGGTGTCGCCGCCGTCGTCGTCGCCGGTGAGCGCGACCACGGCGGCGCCGGCGCCGGCGAGCAGGGCCACCACCGCGAGCGCGGCGAGCGCGAGCCGCCCGCGCCGCCCGCCGCCGCCCGGCCCCGGGGCGCCCGGCCCCTGCGGCGGCCCATCCGGCGGCGTGGGCTGGAGCCGGCGCGGCGTGCTCTCCGCCGCGCGCGCCTCGCGGCCCGCCCCCGCCGCCGCGGCACCGGCCGCACCGGCCGCACCGGCCGCACCGGCCGCCGCGGCACCCGCGGCCCGCCGCCCCGGCAACGCCCGCGTCGCGGCGGTCGGGTCGCCGGCCGCGCCGGTCGCGACCGCGCGCAGCTCTGCGACGAACGCCGAGGCGGTCGGGTACCGCTCCTCGGGGTCCTTGGCCATCGCCCGGCGCAGCACGTCGTCGACCTCGGGGCCGAGCCCCGTCGGCGGCACCTCGCCCTCGACGTGCTGGCGCGCCTGGGCGGCGACGTGGTCGGCCTGGAACGGCCGGCGGCCACAGAGCAGCTCGTACGCGACAACCGCCAGCGAGTAGCGGTCCGACGCGGGCGTCGCGCTCTCGCCGAGCGCCTGCTCGGGCGACAGGTACGCGGCGGTGCCGAGCACCTGGCCCGCCTGGGTGAGCGCCGAGTCCTCGGCCGCGCGCGCGATGCCGAAGTCGGCGACCGCCAGGCGCTCGCGCTCGTCGAGCAGGAGGTTCGCCGGCTTGATGTCGCGGTGGACGATCCCCTCCCCGTGCGCGTAGTCGAGCGCGGCCGCGGCCTGCTCGAGCCAGGCGAGCGCGCGCGTCCGAGGGATCTCGCCCAGCCCGTCGCGCAGCCGCTCGGCGACCGTCCCGCCGGAGAGCAGCTCCATGACGATGAACGGCACGTCGTCGTACTCGCCGACGTCGTAGATCGTGACGACGTTCGGGTGGTCGGAGACCCGCGCGGCGGTGCGGGCCTCGCGCTCGAAGCGCATGCGCGCGGACGGGTCGGCGGCGACGTGGTCGGCGAGCACCTTGACGGCGACGAGGCGGCCGAGGACGCCGTCCTCCGCCGCCCACACGGAGGCCATCCCGCCGTTGGCGACATGGCGGACGACCCGGTACCGGTCGGGCAGTGTGATGCGTACGTCGGATGGCGACACGCCAGACCACGGTACCCGGGGCGCGCGAGTGCCATCGGCTATCCTCCCCGGCCTCATGGCCAAGGTCTGTCACGTCTGCCGCAAGGGCCCGTCGTTCGGGCACAGCCGCAGCCACTCGATGGTTGCGACCAAGCGGCGCTTCAACCCGAACCTGCAGAAGGTGCGGATCCTCGACGCCAACGGCGCGCCCCGTCGCGCCTACGTCTGCACCCGCTGCCTGAAGGCCGGCAAGGTAACCAAGGCCGCCTAGCCGGGTTACCTCCGGCGTGGGCTACGACACGAACCTGGGCCGCTTCAGGGCGGTCGTCGCCGCTGCGCTCGCCCACCTCGAGGCTCGCCGCCAGGAGGTCAACGACCTGAACGTGTTCCCGGTCGCCGACGGCGACACCGGGGACAACATGGCGCTGACGCTCCGTGCCGTGCTCGCCGAGCTCGACCGGCTCGTCGAGCAGCAGCGCGACCGGACGCTCGACGAGATCGGCCGCGACGAGATCGTCGACGCGGTCGCCCGTGCCGCGCTCCTCGGCGCGCGGGGCAACAGCGGCGTGATCCTCAGCCAGTTCATCCGCGGCGCCGCCGAGGAGCTCGCCAGCCGCCCGGGCGAGCTCGTCGACCCGACGCTCATCGGCTCGGCGATGGCGCGCTCGGTCGACCGGGCCTACGAGTCGGTCCGCAACCCCGCCGAGGGCACGATCCTCACGGTCGCGCGCGAGATGGCGCACCGCATCGCGTCCGAGCTCGCCCACATGGAGATGCCGCGCCTGGACGCCGCCGCGCCCGACGAGGAGCTCCAGAACCAGGTCATCGCCGAGATCCTCGAGCGCGCCCTCGAGGCCGGCCAGGAGTCGGTGCGCCGCACGCCCGAGCTGCTGCCGGTGCTCGCCGACGCCGGCGTCGTCGACGCCGGCGGCTACGCGCTGACGATCATCTTCGCCGGCGTCGTCGCCGCGCTGCGCGGCGACGAGGCGCCCGAGATCGAGCACCACAGCGCGCCCGCGCCGCGCGTCACCCATCCCGAGCACAGCTCCGAGACCTACCGCTACTGCACGAACTTCGCCGTGACCGGCACCGACCTCGACGTCGCGCACTGGCGCGAGGCGCTGGAGGAGCTCGGCGACTCGGTGCTCGTCGTCGGCGACCAGCGCACGCTGAAGGTCCACGTGCACACCGACGACCCGGGCGCCGCGACCGGGCTGTTCGACGGCGTCGGCGAGGTCTCGCACATCGACATCGCCGACATGCACGCGCAGGTCGCCGAGCGCAGCGAGCGGCTGTCCTCCAACGGCGCCGCGCCCGCCGAGCAGGCGTGCTGCGGCGCGCTCGCGGTCGCGTCCGGGGCGGGCATGCGGCGGCTGTTCGAGTCGCTCGGCGCCCACGTCGTCGACGGCGGGCCGACGCTCAACCCGTCGACGTACGAGCTCCTCGCCGGCATCCACGACGTCCCGGCCGAGCAGGTCGTCGTGCTCCCCAACTCGTCGAACGTCTTCATGGCCGCCGAGCGCGCCGCCGAGCTGTCGGAGAAGACCGTCGTCGTCGTGCCGACGCGCTCGCAGCAGGCCGGCCTGACCGCCGCGGTCGCGCTCGATCCCGCCAAGACGGCCGCCGAGGTCGCCGAGGCGATGGAGGAGGCGATCGTCGAGCTGCGCATCGGCGCGGTGGCGCCGGCGGCCCGCGACGACGTCCACGGGCGCTTCCGCACCGGCGACGCGGTCGGGTTCGTCGAGGACGAGATCGTCGCCTGGGGCGACCCCGAGGAGACGCTGCGGACCGTGCTCGGCTCGCTCGGGCGCGGCACCGAGATCATCACCTGCATCAGCGGGGACGGCGCGCCGGTGCCCGACGAGCAGATCGAGACGATGGCGCCGGACGGCGTCGAGCTCGAGGTCCGCGAGGGCGGCCAGCCCGCCTACTGGTGGCTCCTGGCCGCTGAGTGAGTCCGCCCCGCGCGGCATGATGGGACGGTCGTGCCGACGCAGTTCGCCAGCACCGAGCCGCTGGACGTGCAGGCCGCGGAGGGCCTGCGCCTGCCGCGGCCTTCGGCGCTGCGCGAGCCGCTGACCGTCCGGCCCGCGACCGCCGCGGAGGCCGCGCAGACGCTGGGCCTGGAGACCGTCGGCGACCTGCTCCTGCACCTGCCGCGGGCGAGCGGGGAGGCGCGCACGATCGCCCAGCTCCAGCCCGAGGAGGTCGCCACCGTCCTCGTCGAGGTCCGCGCGATCACGTCGCGGCCCGTCCGCCGGCGGGGCATGAAGCCGCTCGTCGAGGCGACCGTCGTCGACGCCACCGGGGTGATGAAGGCGACGTTCTTCAACCAGCCGTGGCTCGAACGCCAGTACCGGCCGGGGACGCGGCTCATGCTCCAGGGCAAGTACCAGGGCCGCAACCGGTTCCGCGTGAACGCGCACGCCCGGACCGAGGCGGTCGCCGCCGAGGCGGCCGACATCGCGACCTACCCCGCGACGAAGGGCATCACCTCGACGCAGATCGCGGCGCTCGTGCGCGAGCACCGCGCGGCGATAGCGGCGTTCCCCGACCCGCTTCCCGGGCGACTGCGCGCCGCCGAGCGCCTGCCCGACCTGCCCGGCGCGATCGCCGCCGCGCACTTCGGCGACCAGGCCGAGGGCCGGCGGCGGCTGGCGTTCGACGAGCTGCTGATCGACCAGATCATCCAGCTCCGCCTGCGCGACGAGCACCGCGCGCGGGTCTCGGCCACGCCCCTGCGCGACGAGCGCTCGCTGACCGTCGCGTGGATGGACGAGCAGCTCCCGTTCACGCCGACCGGCGACCAGCTCCGCGCGATGGACGAGATCGACGCCGACCTGGCCCGCGACCGGCCGATGATGCGCCTGCTCATGGGCGAGGTGGGGTCGGGCAAGACCGTCGTCGCGCTCTTCGCGATGCTCCGCGCGGTCGAGCACGGCCTGCAGGCGGCGTTGATGGCCCCGACCGAGACGCTCGCCGAGCAGCACTTCGCCACGCTGCAGTCGCTCATGCCCGGGTCGACGGTCTCGGCGGCGCTGCTCACCGGGTCGACGACCGCCGCACGCCGGCGCGACATCCTCGGCAAGCTCGCCAGCGGCGAGCTGTCGATCGTCGTCGGCACCCACGCGCTCATCGAGGACCCGGTCGAGTTCCGCCACCTCGCCGTCGTCGTGGTCGACGAGCAGCACCGGTTCGGCGTCCGCCAGCGCGCGGCGCTCGACGCCAAGGCCCCGCCCGGCCTGGCGCCGCACGTGCTCCACATGACCGCGACGCCGATCCCGCGCACGCTGCGGCTGACGTCGTTCGGCGCGCTCGACGTCACGACGCTGCGCGAGCTGCCGCGTGGCCGGCAGCCGATCTCCACGTACGTCGTCAGCGGCGAGCGCGAGCGCGCCCGCGCCTACGAGCGCATCCGCGAGGAGCTGCGCGCCGGCCGCCAGGCGTTCGTCGTGTGCCCGCTCGTCGAGGAGTCCGAGGCGCTGCAGGCGCGCGCCGCGACCGCCGAGTACGAGCGCCTGAAGGCGACCGAGTTCGCCGACTTCGACGTGGTGCTCCTGCACGGGCAGATGAAGCCGCGCGAGAAGGCCGAGGCGATGGAGGCGTTCGCCGCCGGCGGCGCCGACGTGCTCGTCGCCACGACCGTCATCGAGGTCGGCATCGACGTGCCGAACGCGACCGTGATCCTCGTCGAGGACGCAGAGCGCTACGGGATCTCGCAGCTGCACCAGCTCCGCGGCCGCGTCGGCCGCGGCAGGCACGCGTCGCTGTGCCTCCTGTTCGGGCCGAAGGAGTCCCAGCGCCTGCGCGCGCTGCAGGAGCACACCGACGGCTTCCGCCTGGCGGAGATCGACCTCGAGCTCCGCGGCGAGGGGGAGCTGACCGGAACGCGCCAATCGGGCCTGGCCCGGTTCCGCTTCGCGGTGCTGCCCGACGACGCGCCGCTGCTCGAGCGCGCGCGGCGCACCGCCGAGGACCTGCTGGCCGCCGACCCGGCGCTCGAGCAGCCCGAGCACGCCCTGCTCGGCGAGCTGCTGCGCGTCCGCGAGGCCGAGCCGGTCGCGGCGTGAGGGTCATCGCCGGGCGCTTTCGCGGGCGGCGCCTCGCCGCTCCGCCCGGGCGGGGGACCCGGCCGACGTCCGACCGCGTCCGCGAGGCGCTGTTCAGCATCCTCGGGCCGCTCGACGGCGAGCGGGTGCTCGACCTGTACGCGGGGTCGGGCGCGCTCGGGATCGAGGCGCTCTCACGCGGCGCCGAGCGGGCCGTGTTCGTCGAGCGCGACCGCCGCGCGGTGGCGGTCCTGCGGTCGAATCTGGCCGCGCTCGGGCTCGCCGAGCCGGAGGCCGTCGTGCGCCAAGCGGACGTCCCGGCCGCGCTTCGCGACGCACGAGAACGGGGGGAGACGTACTCTCTCGTCCTCTGCGACCCTCCGTACCGGCTGGCGGCCGGGCTCGGCGGAACGCTGTCGGAGGCGCTCGGCCCGCTGCTCGAACGCGGCGGGCGGGTGGTCACCGAGAGCGATCGTCGCGACCCCCTGACCCTCACCTTCGACCTCTCCGACGAACGCCGCTACGGCGACACCCTGATTCGGATCCACACCACCCATGAGTCCTGAGACGCGCAGATGCGTGTGCCCGGGGTCCTACGACCCCATCACCAACGGCCACGTCGACATCATCGAGCGAGCATCGGAGCTGTTCGACGAGGTCTACGTGGCCGTCGTCAACCAGTCGGTGCGCAAGAACCGGACGTTGTTCGGCATCGAGGAGCGCCTCGAGTTCATCAACCGCGCCACCGCGCATCTCGGCAATGTCCGTGCCGAGCCGTTCGACGTGCTCGTGGTGGAGTACGCTCGGCGTGTGGGGGCCAAGGCCATCGTCAAGGGGCTGCGGGCGATCTCGGACTTCGAGTACGAGATGGAGATGAACCAGCTCAACCGGCGTGAGGCGCCCGACATCGACACGCTCTACCTCATGACCAGCCCCCAGTACAGTTTCCTCAGTTCGAGCGGCGTCAAGGAGCTCGCGACGTTCGGCGGCCACGTCGAGGACCTCGTTCCCGAGGGCGTGGCAGTGCGATTGCAGGAAGAGCTCGCTCGCCAGCGAACCAGGTAGCCGCACTCATGGACGTCCTCGTTCTCATCGACAAGCTCGACGATCTCGTCCACAACGCCAAGCCGGTCCCGCTCACGGACCAGGTGAGAGTGGACAAGGAGGAGATCTACGACATCCTCGACCAGATGCGCGCCACGATCCCTGAGGAGATCAAGCAGGCGCGCTGGATCGTCAAGGAGCGCCAGGAGATGCTCGCCGAGGCCAAGCGCGAGGCGGAGCGGATCGTCAAGGAGGCGCGTGAGCGCCAGGCGCGGCTGGTCAGCGAGCAGGAGATCACCAAGCAGGCCGAGCGGGCCGCCGAGGACATCATCGAGGACGCCCGCGCCCGCGAGCGGGAGATCCGGCTCGGGGCCGAGGACTACGCGGACGAGATCCTCAACACGCTCGAGGTCAACCTGACGAAGTTCATCGCGGCCGTCCAGCGCGGGCGCGAGCGGCTGCAGGGCAAGGACGAGCCCGTCGAAGCGGCGTAGGGGGCCTCGCACGTGATCGAGGTCCTCGAGGCCGACATCACGAAGCTCGAGGTCGACGCGATCGCCAACGCGGCGAACGCCCAGCTCCTGCACGGCGGTGGCGTGGCCGGCGCGATCGCGCGTGCGGCGGGTCCCGCGCTCGAGCGCGAGTCCCGCGAGGCGGCCCCGATCGCGGTCGGCGACGCGGTCGCCACGACCGGCGGGAACCTGCCGGCGCGCTGGGTCATCCACGCGGCGACGATGGCGGCGCCGGGCGGCACGACGTCGGCGGACATCGTGCGCCGGTGCACGGCGGCGACGCTCTGGAAGGCCGAGGAGCTCGGCGCCCGGTCGCTGGCGCTCGTCGCGTTCGGGACCGGTGTCGGAGGCTTCCCGATCGACCAGGCCGCCGAGATCGAGGTCGACGAGGTACGCCGCCACCTGGAGAGCGGGTCGAAGCTCGAGCGGGTCGTCTTCGCGGTCCGCGGGGCGGAGGCCGTCGCGGCGTTCGAGCGCGCGCTCGCCTCCTGAGCGGTCAGTCGTCGTCCTCGTCACCGCCGCGGCCGCGTCCCCGCCCGCGCCCGCGACCCCGGCCGGAATCGTCGTCGTCATCGTCGGCGTGGTCGTCGTCGCTGCCGCTGCGGTCGTCGTCGTCCTCGTCGCCGCCGCCGGCGCCCGAGCCGCTGCTCCCGCTGCTCCCGCTGCTCCCGCTGCTTCCGCTGCTCCCGCTGCTTCCGCTGCTCCCGCTGCTTCCGCTGCTCCCGCTGCCGGTGCCCGGCGCCGTGCCGCCGCCCGACGGGGTGGTGCGCGGAGGCGGGCCCGACTCGCGTGTCCGCGTGCGCTCGCGGGTGGTGCGCGTGGTGCGCGTCTGCGACGTCGTGCGCGCCCGGCCCGGCTGTGTCCTGCGGGCCTCGGTCGCGGGGGCGAGCTCGCGCCCGGCGGTCAGCGGCTCGGAGTCCAGCCCGATGTCCTGGTCGGTCAGCGACGAGGCGGCCATGGTCACGCCGACCGCGACGGCGATGCCGGCGGCGGCGACGACCGTGAGGAGCAGGATGCGGCGCATGAGGCTGGGAGCGCAGCCTAGGCGGGGGCCGGCAAAGCCTTCGCAAAGACGATCCGGGCGACCGTGCCGCCCTCGCGGCGTGGCGCGAGCGTGACGTCCGCGTCCCAGCGCCGGGCGAGCTCGCGGGCGATCGCCAGCCCCAGCCCGGTCCCCGCCGGGCCGCGCCGCCCCGCGGTCCCTCGGTGGAAGCGCTCGAACACCGCCTCGGTCTCGGCCGGGTCGATGCCGGGTCCCTCGTCGAGGACGCCGATGCCGCCGGCGTGCGCGACGACGCTCACGGGCCGGTCGTCCGGGGAGTAGTTCAGGGCGTTCTCGACGAGCACGTCGAGGATCCGGTCGAGGTCGGCGCGGGCGACGTGGACGACGCCCCCGGCGCCGGTCGCCCGGACCCGTGGTCCGAACCGGGCGGCGGCGCGCGCGGCGGCGTCGGCGAGCTCGACGTCCTCGCCGGGCAGCTCGCGCTCGCCGGCCCGGCTGAGCTCGAGGAGCTCGGTGACCATCTGCGCGAGCCGGTCGAGCTCGCGGTGGGCGGCGTCGAGCTCCTCGCGGACCGTGGGCTCGGCGGTCTCGGCCGCGGCGGCCTCGATCCGCAGCCGCAGCCCGGCGAGCGGCGTGCGGAGCTGGTGGCTGGCGTCGGCGACGAACTCGCGCTGGGACTCGAGCAGCCGCCCGAGCCGCTCGGTCATCTCGTTGAACGTCCGCGCGAGCGACTGCTGCTCGGCGCTCCCCTCGACCTCCGCGCGGACGCCCAGGTCGCCCTCGGCGATCCGGCGCGCCGCCTCGTCCAGGCGCCGGACGGGGCGCGCGACCTGACCGGCGAGCACGTAGCCGACGCCGAGCCCGAGCAGCACGACGAGCGCGCCGACCAGCGCGAGCCCGAGCCATTGGCGGCGGACCGCGCGGTGGACCGCGTCGGTGCTCTGCGTGATGCGGACCGCGCCGACCCGGTCGCCGCCGCTGAGGACGGGGACGGCGGTCGCGAGCAGCTCCCGGCCGAGCGTGTCGGACGGGCGCTCGAGCTGGCGCGCCTCGCCGGCGAGCGCCGCCGCGATCTCAGGGCGCGTCCGGTACGAACGGCCGACCGGCTCGCCCGCCGAGTCGGCGAGCAGCAGGCCGTCGGCGTCGACGATCAGCACCCGGCCCCGGACCGTCTGCGCCGAGCCGACCGCGAGCTCGCGGAGCTGCTCGGTGTCGCGTGCGGCGACGAGGTCGCCGGCCGACGCCGCGACGACGTCGGCCTGGCCGCGCGCCTCGGAGCGGACCTCGGTGTCGACGCGGTCCGACAGCGTCGAGGCGAGCGGGACGCCGAGCGCCACGACGGCCAGCACCAGCACGTACGCCAGCGCCAGCAGCAGGCGGCCGCGGAGGGTTACGGCGAGCCCTCCGGGGCCTCGAAGCGGAAGCCGACGCCGCGGACGGTGTGGATGAACCGCGGGGCGGCCGGGTCGTCGCCGAGCTTCTTGCGCAGCCAGCCCATATGGACGTCGAGCGTCTTCGTCGAGCCGAACCAGTTCTCGTCCCACACCCGGCTCATGAGGTCCTCGCGGGTGACGACGCGGCCGGCGTGGCGGACGAGTTCGGCGAGGAGGTCGAACTCCTTGCGGCTGAGCTCGAGTTCGGTCCCGGCGAGCGTCGCGCGGCGCGCGCCGAGGTCGACCTCGAGGTCGCGCACGACGATCGGGGCCTGCGGGGCGCCCTCGCGCCGGGCGCGGGCGCGGCGCAGGACCGCGCGGATCCGCGCGATGACCTCGGCCGCGCTGAACGGCTTGACGACGTAGTCGTCGGCGCCGATCTCCAGGCCGACGATGCGGTCGGTCTCGGTGCCGCGCGCGGTGACCATGATCACGGGGATGTCGGCCTCCGAGCGGATCGTCCGGCACACGTCGCGCCCGTCGCCGTCGGGCAGCGCGAGGTCGAGCAGGACGAGGTCCGGCTGCAGGTCGCGGTGCAGCCGCAGCCCTTCGGCGGCGGTCGCCGCGCTGAACGCGTCGAAGCCCTCGCGGCGCAGGAGCTTGACGAACGGCTCGGCGATCGAGGCCTCGTCCTCGACGAGCAGGATCCGCGGACCGGAGGGCGTCGCCACGCCGCGAATGTACCCGCCGGGACGGGCGGCCCGGCCCGGCTTTGCCGAACCTTTGCCCGCGGTTGCCGGGCGCTTGCCCGCGCGCTGGCGATGGTCCCGCCATGAGCTTCAACCGCACCCGCGTGGCCGTCGCGGTCACGCTCCTCGCCCTCGGGGCGCTCGCCGCGGTCGCGCTGGCCTCGCGGCCCGAGCCCGCCCCGGACCCCGCCGCCGTCGCGACGACCCCCGAGCAGGAGGTCCGCACGGAGATCGTCCGCCGCACGAGCACGGTCGACGTCACCACGCCGTCCGACGCGGCCGCCCTACAGGGCGCGCCGAGCAGCACGACCGGGACCACCGGCGCCGCGCCGCCGCCCGCACGCGGGGCGGTCGACGACGCGCGCGGCCGCGGTCGCGGGACCGACGACCGCTTCGACGACCACGGCCGGGACGACGACGACCACGGCCACGGCCGCGGCCGCGGCCGCGGCCGGGGCGGCGACGGCGACCGCTTCGAGGACCGCGACGACGACGGTCGCGGTCACGGCCGGGGTCGCGGCCGGGGCGGCGATGACGACCGCTTCGACGACGATGACGACGACGACCGCGATCGCGGCGGCGACGACGATGACGACGACCACGGCGGTCACGGCCGCGGCCGGGGCCGGGGACGCGGGGGAGACGATGACTGACCGCCCTCGCGGCGGCACGTCCCCGGCCGCGGGCGCCGCCGCGACGCTCGCGGTGTCCCTCGTGGTCCTGACGTTCCTCGCGCTGCAGGTCCGGGCGGGCGCCGATCCGGCGATCGGGGCGGGCGGCCCGGGCCCGCCCTCCGGGCCGGGCGGCTCCGACCCGCCCGCTTCCGCGCCGGCCCCGGCCCCGTCCACGACTACGACGCCCGGCTGTCGCGGTTCCGGCCGGACTCCGAGCGCTGCGCCCTGAACGCGGCGCCACGGGGCGTCGTGGCCGCGTCGGCGCTGCTGCGCGACGCGGTCCGCGCCGGCCTGTGGGCCGCGGCGCGGACCGGCGGGCTCGTGGACCCGACCCTCCTCGGCCGGCTCGAGGCGGCCGGGTACGCGCGCTCGCGCCGCTCGGACGGCGGCCGCGCGGCCCGCGGGGTCCCGCTCCCGTCCGGTCGCCCGCGCCCCGCGCGGCCCGACCCGGCGTCGCGGTGGCGCGAGATCCGCGTCGACGACGACGCCGGCGCCGTGATCCGGCCGCCGGGCGTGCGGCTCGACCTCGGCGGGTCGGGCAAGGGCCACGTCGCCGACCTCGCCGCCGGGATCCTCGACGGCGCGGCGCAGTGGGCGATCGACTGCGGCGGCGACGTGCGGGTCGGTGGGGCGCGCCAGACCGTCCGCGTCGCCCACCCGCTCGACGGCACGATCGCGGCCGAGCTCGAACCGGCTGCCGGCGCGGTCGCGACGTCGGCGATCACCGCCCGCGCATGGCGCGCCGGCGACGGGACGCCCCGCCACCACCTCATCGACCCGGCGACCGGCGAGCCGGCCTGGACCGGGGTCGTCGCCGCGACCGCGCTCGCCCCGACCGTGCTGGAGGCCGAGACGCTCGCCAAGGCGGCGCTCCTGCTCGGCCCCGAGCGCGGCCGCCGGCTCCTGGCGGCCCGGGGCGGAGGCCTGCTCGTCGACCGCACCGGCCGGGTCGAGCGCGTCCCCGCGCGGACCGGCGGCCGCGGCGCGCGCGTCAGGCGTCCGGCAACGCGGCCATCGCGCGCCCGGCGTAGGCCATGACCTCGGGGTCGACCATGCCCTGCGACGCCTGCTGCGGACCCTGCTCGTCGTAGAGCCGCTGCAGCGACGCGCGGAGCCCCGGGTCGCCGCCGGTGAACTGCTCGATGAGCGCCTTCCAGCGCGCCGCGCAGGCCTGCATCTCCGGCGCGGCCGGGTCGGTGCCGCGCTCCATGTGGCCGCGGACCTCGTCGATCAGCTCGGCCCACTCGCGCTGCGCGCGCTCGATGCCCTCCGGGCCGAGCTGCTCGGCCCGTTCGGAGAGCTGCTCGAGCTGCTCGGCCGTGTAGTACCTCTCGTGCATCGTCATCACCTCGATCGCGTCGATGAGCTCCGCGCCGACCGTCTCGGGAGACGAGTCCAGCGCGGCCAGCACGCGATGGAGGCGGTCGCGCAGCTGCGTGGCGGCGGCGATCTCCGCCTCGACCTCGCGCAGGTGACGCTCGACGGCGGCGCGCAGATCGGTGCCCTCGCGCTCGAGGACCTTCGCGATCTCCGCGAGCGGCAGCCCGAGCCGCCGCAGCGCCAGCACCCGGTACAGCCGCCGGACGTCCGCGGCGGTGTAGCGCCGGTGGCCGGCGCCGGTCCGCTCGGACGGCACGAGCAGGCCGATCTCGTCCCAGTGGTGCAGGGTGCGCACGGTCAGCCCGGTCGCCTCGGCGAGCGACCCGACGCTGAAGCGGATGTCGTCCGTCACCTCCATCGCGAGCGGCGACGCTAGGACCTCACGTTACGTGAGGTTCAAGCGGGTTGGCGCGTTGCCGCTACCCGGGTCCGCTGGTCCGGCTGGCATCGCGGCGACCCCCGGGGCGCGCGCCAGCGTCAGCGGACCTCGAACCCGTCAAGGCCCTCGGGCTCGGCCTCCTCGACATCGACCCGCTCGACCGACGCGCGCGGCGGTCCGGTCCCGCACCACGCGACGAGCGCCTCGACCGCGTCGGGCTCGCCCTCGAACCAGGCCTCGACCGTGCCGTCCGAGCGGTTGCGCACCCAGCCGGCGACGCCGCGTGCCCGGGCCTCCGCGCGCGTCGAGTCGCGGAAGAAGACACCCTGCACGCGGCCGTGGACGCGGACGCGGCGGGCGACCGTCATCAGCCGGCCCCGTCCTCCTCGGCGCCGGCCGCGGCCGCATCCAGCAGCGCGGTGATCTCGGCGAGGTGCCCGCGGACCGTCGTCGCCATCGAGTCCAGGATCGCACGCGCCTGCTCGATGCCGGTCGTCGCGTGCGTGAGCTGCTGCTTGACGCGGCGGACGTCCTCCATCGCGCCGAGCGCGCGCTCGACCTCGGCCCCGACCGCGTCCATGTCGAGCTCGCCCTCGACGCCCTTGGTCATGAGCACCCGGGCCCGTGCGAGCGAGTACGCGACCTCCAGCGCCAGCCGCGACGCCTCGTCCTCGGGGTCGTAGACGACAAAGAGCTTGTCGCCGTTGAACTCGCGCAGCGGCATCGTCCGCGCCGGCAGCTTGTCGTCGGCCGGCACGACGAACACGCCGTAGTCGGCGCCGCGCGCGGCCATCGCCTCGTCGAGCTCGGCGAGCGCGCGCTTCTTCGGGATCTGCGAGTTCTTGGCCTCGAACACGATCCGGCCCTTCGCCGGCCCCGAGCACGCGTCGATCGCGACGACCACGTCGCCCTTGCGCGACGCGATGCCGGGCTGGTCGCCGACCGCGTCGCAGTCGTCGCCCTGGCCGTGCGCGATCGCGTCGAGCGCCTCGTACACCGCCTCCTCGTACGTCCGGCCCTTCGCGGTGCCGCGCTCGGCCTCCGCCGCGACCTCCTCGAGCCGCTGCTTCTCGGCCTTCAGCGCCGCCAGCTCCTGGCGCACCTGGTCGAGCTGCGCGGTCATGAGCCGCAGGTGCTCGGACTGCTGGTCGGCGTTGTGCTTCATCGCCCCGAGCGTCGCCTTCTGGATCGCGACGATCGGGTTGTCGGCCGAGTCGGACGTGAGCTGCTTGCGCAGGTCCTCGCGCATCTGCGCCTGCACCTCGGTGAGGACCTGCCGCACGCGATGCTGCACGGCGGTCGAGGACTCGTCGCCGAAGTGCTTGGCCAGCGCGCGCTGGACGTGCCCGTGCTCGGGCCCGAAGGCCTCGTCGATCCGCTGGTCGAGGCGCTCGGCCACCTTCCGCGCGCGCTCGACGAACTCCTGGTCGAGCTGCCGCGCCGCCCGCTCGAACTCCGCGCGCACGAAGTCCGCCTCGCGCGCCGTGTGCTCGCGCCCGAGGACCCGCGCGCCGATCTCGATCATCTGGCGGACGAGGCGGTCGACGGGCTCGCCGCGGCGCTCGTGGGCGTGGACGAGCTCGACGACCGTCTCGTCGTCCACGCGCAGGCCGTCGACGAGCAGCTCGCCGTTGAACGTCCGGCACCGGCTGAAGGGGAGAGTGGTGGCAGCCTCCATGACTCGACAAGGCACGGTAGGGAGGGGGTCCGACGGAATGAGGTACTTGTTGCAGGCATGGCCGGCCTCGCCGAAGCCCTCGCCGAGGGCGACGCCGCACCCGCCCGCCTTCGCGGACTGCTCGCGCAGGAGCTCGCGCGCGGCCAGGCGGAGCTCGCGAAGACGCGCTCGGGCTACGGCGATCCGGTCGTCATCGCGTTCGGCACGGCCGCCGACGGCGCGCTCGCCGCGGCGCTGCCCGCGCCCGTCGCCTTCCGCGCCGACGCCCAAGCCGTCGACGAGCGGGCGTGGCTCGTCGTCGCGGCGGCGATCGGCGCCCTCCAGCAGGCGTGCGAGCTGCCGCCCCCGGCGAAGCCCGGCGACCTGCGGATCACCGCCGGGTCCGCCGGCGACGACAACCTCGCGATCACGCTCGGCGCCCCCGGCGACCCCGAGCTCGCCCAGCTCGCCGCGGAGGAGGCGCTCGACGGGATCGACCGGCTGCGCGCGACCGCCGTCGTCCTGCCCGACGGCGTCCTGGAGATCCGCGACGCGAAGGAGCCGATCGGCGCCGCCCACCCGCTCCGCGTCGCCGAGGCGGTCGCCCGGCTCGGCGGCGACCCGCTGAGCCCCGACGACGACATGGAGGACCTCGTGCTCTCGACGCTCGAGCCGCCCGGCGCCGTCGCGCGCCCGCACGAGGATCCCGACCCGGCGCGGCGCGTCGCCCGCCGCATCTGCCAGCGGCTGGACGGGATGGGCAAGTGGGGCGGCTACCACACCGACTTCGCCCACCTGGCACGCGGGTTCGCCGGCAACGAGCGGGCGCTGGCCGACGCGGTCGGCGAGGCGCTCATCGCCGCCGGGCTGCTCAGCGAGAAGCCCAGCGTCGGCCAGCGGCACGTGTTCCTGAACCCGCGCCGCGCCGGCGAGATCCGGCGGCTCATCGAGGACGGCGAGGTCCCGGCGGAGTTGGATCTGCCGACCAAGTGGTAAGAGTCGCCATGTGAACGCGGTCGATCAGATCAAGAACAAGCTCTGGGTGGCCAAGACGATGGCCCAGGTGGGCGTCATCCGCCCGATGCGCCCCGACAAGGTCGCGAGGATTGCCGCCGCCTACCGCCGCTGGGGCGCCTCACCGGCGCTCGGCTACATGGTCGGCGCGATCCGCCACCCCGAGCGCCTGGCGATCGTCGACGAGCTCGGCACGCTCACCTACGCGGAGGTCGACCGGCGCACGAACGCCCTGGCCGACGCGCTCGCGCGCGAGGGCATCGGCGAGGGCGACGGCGTCGCGGTCATGTGCCGCAACCACCGCGGCTTCTGCGAGGCGACGGTCGCGCTCGGCAAGCTGGGGGCCACCGCGCTCTACCTGAACACCGCGTTCGCCGGCCCGCAGATCACCGACGTGCTGCGCCGCGAGGACCCCGTCGCGGTCATCTACGACGAGGAGTTCCACGACCTCGTGACCGAGGGCGCCGAGGGCCGCAAGCGGTTCGTCGCCTGGTTCGAGGGGCCCGACAAGCCCGGCGACCCGCTCGTCGAGGACCTCATCGAGCGCGGCGACCCGTCGACGCCCGCGCCTCCGGGGCGCAAGGGCCGGTTCGTGATCCTCACGAGCGGCACGACCGGCACGCCGAAGGGCGCCTCGCGCCAGGCGCCCGACAACCTCGATCCGCTCGCGGCGCTCTTCGACAAGATCCCGATGCGCGCCGGCCAGCGGATGATGATCGCCGCCCCGCTCTTCCACTCCTGGGGCTTCCTGCACTTCAACTTCTCGCTGACGCTCGGCGCGACCGTCATCCTGCGGCGCAAGTTCGACCCCGAGATGACGCTGAGCGACACCGCGATGCACCGGGCCGAGACGCTCGTCGTCGTGCCCGTGATGCTCCAGCGCATCCTCGAGCTCGGCGACGATGTCATCGCCAAGTACGACCTCACGTGCCTGCGGACGATCAACGCGTCGGGCAGCGCGCTCCCCGGCGAGCTGGCCATCCGCGTCATGGACGCGTTCGGGGACGTGCTCTACAACCTCTACGGCTCGACCGAGGTCGCGTGGGCGACGATCGCCACGCCCGAGGACCTGCGGGCCGCGCCGGGCACCGCCGGCCGCCCGCCGCACGGCACGGTCGTGAAGATCTTCGACGAGAACGGCAACGAGGTGCCGCAGGGCCGGACCGGCCGCATCTTCGTCGGCAACGAGATGCAGTTCGAGGGCTACACGGGCGGCGGCGGCAAGGACGTCATCGCCGGCCTGATGTCGAGCGGCGACGTCGGCCACTTCGACGAGGGCGGGCGGCTGTTCATCGACGGCCGCGACGACGAGATGATCGTCTCCGGCGGCGAGAACGTGTTCCCGCGCGAGGTCGAGGACCTGCTGCACGACCACGAGGCGGTCGAGGAGGTCGCGGTCGTCGGCGTCGACGACGAGAAGTTCGGCCAGCGGCTGGTGGCGTTCATCGTCAAGGCCGACGGCAAGGACCTCGACGCCGACGCGGTCAAGGCCTACGTCAAGCAGAACCTGGCCGGCTACAAGGTCCCGCGCGACGTGTTCTTCATCGACGAGTTGCCGCGCAACGCGACCGGCAAGGTGCTGAAGAAGAACCTCAAGCAGGAGCTCGCGAGCGCGGACTGAGTCCGGGCGGCCGAGGGCTACCCTCGGTATATGGCCGCCCGCACCGACACCTTCGATCTCGGCGGTCTCGCGCTCAGCCCCGGCCAGGGGCGCCGCCTGGAGCTCTCCGTCATCGTCGACGCGTTCTCGTTCGGCGGCCAGGAGTACTCCGTGACCGAGCGCGAGGTGCCCGTCACCCTCGACGTCTCCCGCATGACCGGCGGGGGCTACAGCCTGCGGCTGCGGTTCCGGGCGCACCTCGACGGACCGTGCATGCGCTGCCTGACCGCCGCGCACCCGTCGTTCGCCGTCGACGCCCGGGAGGTCGACCAGCCCGGCGGCGGGGACGAGATGTCCTCGCCGTACGTGGGCGGGCTCGGCGAGGAGCTCGACCTGCGCGCGTGGGCGCGTGACGCGCTCGCGCTCGCGCTGCCGGCCCAGATCCTCTGCAAGGACGACTGCGCCGGGCTCTGCCCGCAGTGCGGCAAGGACCTCAACGTCGAGCCGCACGAGCACGAGAAGGCGCCCGACCCGCGCTGGGCCGCGCTCCGCGACCTGAAGCTCGGGTAGGAGCGGCGCCCGTCAGAGCAGCGAGCCCGACGGGATCCACGCGCGCAGCGGGCCGAGCTCGCCGCGGGTGAACACGGGCCCGTCGGGCGTGATCTGCAGGCCGGCCTCCAGGCAGGCCCGTACCGCCCAGTCCTGGCCGGCGGTGAGGTAGTCGACGTTGATCGTCACGCCCGGGCGCCCGGCCGCCAGGCACGACCACAGGATGTCGGCGCCGACGCCGCCGGTGTCGGCGCAGAGCACGACCGGGCGGCCGTCGACGTGGACGGCGAAGCCGCGCCCCTCGATCGCGAACGCGCCGGCGCGCGGGCGGCTCAGCAGCATCGCGAGGTCGTCGGGCCCGTACGCGCCGCCCCGGACCGGCCGGCCGAGCGCCGCCATCGCCTCGACGTCGTCGGTGGGCCTGGCCCGCAGGCCGGACGGGATCGCGGTGCGGTCGACGATGCCCCCGAGGCTCACCGTCGGACGCAGGTCGAACCCCGCGCGCGCGTACATCCGCATCGCCCGCGGGTCGGTGGAGCTGAGGATGATCCCGCCCTTCACCTCGTCCGGATCCCAGTGGCCGAGCGCGGCGCGCAGCAGGCGGGTGCCGATCCCGCGCGCGTGGAGCGCCGGGTGCACCGCCATGAGCGACAGGCCCCAGATCCGGTCGCGCACGAGCGCGAGCGCCACGCCGACGACCTCGCCGTCCTCGCCGGCGGCGACCCACGCCCCGCCGGGGTCGGTCGCACGCAGGTGGCCGATCCGCCGCCGGAGCCAGTCGAGCCGCCACGGCGCGTCGTCGTCGGCGAGCGGGTCGGGCAGCGCCGCCTCGGCGACCGCCGCGGCGGCCGGGACGTCGTCGGGAAGGAGCGGCCGGACCTCCAAGACGGCGTGTTCTATCCTGTCGCGCCCATGGCCGTCCCGAAGCAGAAGCAGTCGCACGCGCGCACGCACAAGCGCCGCTCCCAGCACAAGGCCGCCCGTCCGACGGTCAACGAGTGCCCCACGTGTCACAGCCCGCGGCGGCCGCACCGCGTGTGCCCCGTGTGCGGCTCGTACGCCGGTCGTGAGGTCGTGTCGTCGCCCCTGGGCCACGACCACGATCACGACCACGACCACTAGCCCTCCCCGATGAGCGCTTCGCCGCGCTCACCGCAGGAGAACCCCGTCGTGGCGGTCGACGTCAACGGCGCCGACGACCCGCGCGCCGCGGTCGAGGGCGCGCGCCGCGCGGCCGAGGGCGGCCTCGACGTCCTGCTCTTCGGCGATCCCGCCGTGGTCGAGGGGGCCGGCGTGCCGTCGGTCCCGGCGCCCGTGTCGGTCGCCAAGGACCCCGACCCGGCGCGCGCCGTGCGCCGCCATCCCGACGCCTCGGTCGTCCAGGCCGCGCGCGCCGTCGCCGAGGGGCGCGCCGACGCGCTGGTCTCCGGCGGGTCGACCGGCGCCGCGCTGGCGGCCGGCCTGTTCAACATCAAGCGCGCCAAGGGCGTGCACCGCCCGGCGCTCGCGCTCCCGCTGCCGGTCCCGGGCGCGCCGGTCACGCTGCTCGACGTCGGCGCCAACGACGTCTGCCGGCCCGAGCACCTCGTCCAGTTCGCGTACTTCGGGGCGGCGTTCGCGTCGGCGATCCTCGGCGTCGAGCGCCCGCGCGTCGGCCTGCTCTCCAACGGGACCGAGCCCGGCAAGGGCCGCGACGAGGTCGTCGAGGCGCACAAGCGCCTGAGCGAGATGTCCGGGCTGGAGTTCGTCGGCAACGTCGAGGGCTTCGACCTCACCGCGGGCACGGCTGACGTCGTCGTCACCGACGGCTTCACCGGCAACGTGACGCTCAAGGTCATGGAGGGCGTCTCCAAGAGGCTCATCGGGGCGATCCGCGACGCCGCGACCTCGTCCGCGCGCGGGAAGGCCGGCGGCCTGCTGCTGCGCCCGGCACTCGGCGGGCTGCGCGAGGACATCGACCCCGAGAGCCAGGGCGGCGCCTACCTGCTCGGCCTGCGCAGGCTCGCGATCGTGCCGCACGGCTCGTTCGGCGCGCGCGGGTGGGAGCAGGCGATCGCGCGGGCCGCGCGGGGCGTGCGCGAGGACGTCATCGGCCGCACGTACGCGGCGCTGGAGGCCGCCGGGGCGCTGCGCCGCTCGCCTGCGTCCGATCCCGTGACTAGCGTGTGACCCCATGACCCGCGAAGAGGTCTTCCAGCTCATCCAGAACCACCTGGCCGACGAGCTCGACGTCGATCCGAGCCGGATCGACGAGTCCACCCGGTTCAAGGAGGATCTCGACGCGGACTCGCTCGACCTGTACACGCTCGTGCAGGAGCTCGAGGACTCCTACGGCGTCCACATGTCCGACGAGCAGGCGGCCAAGATCCTCACCGTCGGGCAGGCGGTCGACTTCGTCGTGGCCCACGGCGTGGGGCAGACGTGAGTGCAGCTCCTCAGGCGGCTCCTCGACGAACTGCCGGAGGACCTGCGACAGCAGGTGTTCACCCACGCGTCGTGGACGGACAAGCGGGCCGAGAGCTATGCCCGTCTGGCCTTCCTCGGGGACTCGGTGCTGGGGCTGGCCGTGACGACCTACCTGTACCCGCGCCTGGAGGCCGAGCGCTACGGGGCCGGGCGGCTGACGAAGATCCGCGCGCAGGCGGTCTCGGGGCCGTCGTGCCGGAAGGTGGCCGAGCGGCTCGGGGTGCCGGAGCGCCTGCGGGATGCGGCGCCGGCGGGCGTGGGGCAGAGCGCGGCGACGCTCGTGGAGACCGAGCGGGTACTGGCGTCGGTCATCGAGGCGGTGATCGGTGCGGTCTACCTGCACTTCGGCTACGACCGGACGGCCGAGGCGGTGGTGGAGGCGTTCATGCCGGAGATCGAGCGGGCGCTCGAGCATCCGGTGGACTTCAAGTCGGCGCTGCAGGAGCACCTGGCCCGCAGGGGCCAGACGGTCGTCTACGAGGTGACGGCCGAGCTCGGGCCGCCGCACGACCGGACGTTCGAGGTCGTGGCGCTCGTCGACGGCGAGCCGATCGGCCGCGGCTCGGGGCGCTCGAAGAAGCACGCCGAGCAGGACGCGGCGCACGCGGCGCTGGAGGCGCTCGAGTCCGAGGCCGGGCCGGCGGCCGAGCCGCAGGACGAGGCGGAGGGCTGAGCTAGTGCACCTCAAGTCGCTGACGCTGAAGGGGTTCAAGTCCTTCCCCGACCGCACCCGCCTGGAGTTCGGCCCCGGGATCTCGGTCGTCGTCGGCCCGAACGGCTCGGGCAAGTCGAACGTCACCGACGCCGTGCTGTGGGCGATGGGCGAGCAGTCGCCGCTCGCCGTCCGCGGCCAGTCGATGCAGGACGTCATCTTCGCCGGCGGCAAGGGCGTGCAGGCGCGCTCGTCGGCCGAGGTGGAGCTCGTCATCGACAACTCCGACGGCGCGATCGACCTGCCGATGGGCGAGATCTCGATCGCGCGCCGGCTGGACCGCAACGGCGACGGCGAGTACCGCCTGAACGGCGCGCGCTGCCGCCTGGTCGACGTCCTGGAGATCCTGTCCGACACCGGCCTGGGCAAGGAGATGCACTCGGTCGTCTCGCAGGGTCGCGTCGAGGCGATCGTCACGTCCAAGCCCAAGGACCGGCGGATGCTCATCGAGGAGGCCGCGGGCCTGGGCAAGCACCGCAAGCGCCGGCGCCGTGCGCAGCTCAAGCTCGAGCGCACCCAGGACAACCTCGACCGCGCGCTGGACGTCGAGCGCGAGGCCCGGTCGCGGCTGCGGCCGCTCAAGCGCCAGGCCGAGGCGGCCGAGCTGCACGAGCGGCTCGAGCGCCAGACGATCGAGGCGCGCTGGGAGCTGGCCAAGGACGCGGCACGCGCGAAGCGGATCGCGCTCGGCGAGGCCGAGAAGGCCGCCGCCGAGGCGCACCGCGCGCAGGCCGACGTGCAGGCGAAGCTCGCCGAGGTCGCGGCGCGGCGCGAGAAGGCCGAGGAGGCGCTCGCCGCGCGCACCGAGCGGCGCGAGTCGCTCGCCCGGCGGGTCTACGCCGTGCGCGCGGGCGCGCAGCGGATCGACATGCGGCTCGAGCAGGCGACCGCGCAGGCGTCGGCGCTGACCGAGCGGATCGCGTCGCGCACCCGCCAGCTCGAGAACCTCCGTGCCGCCGAGGCGGCCGACGCGCCCGACGAGGCCGGCCGCGAGCGGATCGAGCAGCTCGAGGACGAGCTCCGCCGCCTGGACGAGGAGCGCGAGGCCCAGCTCGAGCGCGAGCTCGCCGAGCTCGAGGCGCAGCGAGCCGATGCCGCCACCCGGGTCGCCGCGGCGGCCGAGGAGGTCCAGGCGAGGACCGAGGCGCTGGCCGAGGCCGAGCGCGCCGCCGAAGAGGCGCGGCGGGCCCGCGCCGAGGCGCGCAAGGGCATCGAGGCCGCGCGGCGCGAGTCGGCGCGGGTCGGCGCCGAGCTGGCCGCGGTCAACCAGTTCCTGCGCACGCACGCGTCGGCGCCGGGCGGCGCGCGGGCGCTGTCGGGTGAGCTCGAGGTCGAGCCCGGGTTCGAGCTCGCGCTGGCCGCGGCGCTCGACACGCGGCTGAGCGCGGCGCTGGCCGACGACCTCCAGGCGGGCGTCAGGCTGCTGGACGCGGGCGGCCGCGACGGCGCGCGCGTGCTCGTGCTGGGCGACGGGGGCGGGTCGGCCGGCGGCGCGGACGCGCCGGACAACGTGGTCCAGCTCCGCCGCGGCGGCCGCGCGGCCGCGGACGGCGTGCCGGCTGAGGGCGCGCGGCGGCTGCTCGACCTCGTCCGCGGCCCGGCCGACGCGGTCGCGGCGGCCTCGCGCCTGCTCGCCGACGCGTGGGTGGTCGAGTCGCTCGACGGCCTCGAGGGCTTCGAGGGCGTCGCGGTGACCGCCGACGGCCGCGCCTGGCACGGGCGCACGCGCGAGCTGCGCCGGGTTGCGAGCGGCGGCGCCGAGCGGGTGCTCGCCGAGCGCAACCGGCGCGACAAGCTCGTCGCCGAGTCCGAGCGCGCCGTGCAGGCCGAGCACGAGGCGCGCAAGGCCGTCGAGTCCTACGAGGCCGCGGTCGCCGAGGCCGACGCCGCCCGCGAGGCCGCCGACCGCGCCCGCCGCGACGCCGATCGCGCGCGGTCGCAGGCCCAGGAGGACGAGCGGCGCGCCGTGTGGCTCATCGGCGAGCGGCGCAAGGCGCCCGAGCAGGGCGAGGCGGCGGTCCGCCGCGCCCAGCTCCAGGGCGAGCTGGCGGCCGAGCGGCGCGTCGCCGAACGGGCGGCGAAGGAGCGCGCCGAGCGCGCCCGCCGCATCCAGGTCCTCACCGCCCAGCTCGAGGCCGAGCAGCAGCTCGTCCCGGTGGCCCAGCGGCTCGTCGACGCGCTGGCGGCGGTGGCGGCGGGCGCCGCGACCCGGCTCGAGGCGCTCGAAGAGGAGCTCGCCGCCGACCGCGCCGCGGGCGAGGGCGTCGCCGCCGAGCTGCGCGCCTGCGCGAAGGAGGAGGCGGAGGTCCAGAACCGCCTGCGCGCGACCGGCGAGGCGGTCACGCAGGCCGAGGTCCGCGCCCAGCAGGCGCGCGACCAGGCTGCCGAGGCCGATCAGGAGCTCGCCGCGCTGGCCGAGCGGCTCGGGTTGCCGGCCGAGCCCGCCGACGAGCCGCTGGACCCCGACGAGGCCCGGCAGCTCCGCGCGCGGATCGAGCGGCTCGTGCGCCGGCGCGAGCAGCTCGGCCCGGTCAACCCGCTCGCCAAGCAGGAGTACGAGGAGGCGGTCGCGCACGTCGAGGAGCTCGAGCGCCAGCGCACCGACCTCGAGACCGCGCTGCGCGAGCTCAGGTCGGTCATCCGCGAGACCGACAAGACGATCCGCGAGACGTTCGAGGCGACGTTCGAGGCCGCCGCGAAGAACTTCGAGGAGCTCGCCGCGCAGCTCTTCCCCGGCGGCCGCGGGCGGCTCCGGCTCGTGCGCGAGGACGCCGGCCCGCGGCCGGTGCTCGGCGGCCAGGAGATCTCCGAGGAGGACAAGGCCAAGGCGGCCGAGGAGGCGGCGGACGCCGAGGAGCAGGACGACGACGAGGACCTGCTCGGCGTCGAGATCGAGATCACCCCGGCGGGCAAGGCGATGAAGCGCCTGTCGCTGCTGTCGGGCGGCGAGAAGTCGATGACCGCGATCGCGTTCCTGTTCAGCGTCTTCCTCGCGCGGCCGTGCCCGTTCTACATCCTCGACGAGGTCGAGGCCGCCCTCGACGACGCGAACATCGGCCGGTTCCTCGCGTTGCTCGAGAAGTACGCCGATCGCGCCCAGTTCATCGTCGTCACCCACCAGAAGCGGACGATGGAGGCGGCGGACACGCTCTACGGTGTGTCCATGGGCGACGACGGAGTCTCGAAGGTCGTGTCGCGCCGCCTGCCCCGCGAGGCGCCGGCCGAGGCCGCCGCCTGATGGGCAAGCGCTCACGGCGCAAGGGCCAGGACGGCGCCCAGGCGCAGAAGGCCGAGGCGCCGCCGCAGGAGGAGCCGGCCGCCGAAGCGCCTGCCGACGAGGACGCGGACGGCGCGCCCGCCGAGGCCGAGTCCGCCGCCCCCGGACAACAACCACGCCGCACGCTCGCCGACCCGCGGCTGCGCGAGGTCATCGCGTACGCCGAAGAGGCGGACATGCTCTACCACCTCTTCCGGTGGACGCTGCTCAAGGGCGGGATCCCCACCGCGCGCGAGTGGCTGCAGCGCGAGGACATGCCGCACCCCGACGTCGTGGCGGAGGTGTTCGGCTCATGGCAGAAGTTCCTCGACCACTCGCAGCTCGCCGACAGCCCGCTGCTCGCGCGCCTGCGCGCCCTGGAGGAGCGCGAGAAGGAGCTCGCCGAGCGTGAGAAGCAGGTCGAGCGCGAGCAGGCCCGCGCCGCCGACCTGCGCCGCCAGCTCGACGTCGCCCGGAGGCGCCGCGAGGAGGCAGAGCGCGAGCGGGACGAGGCCGCGGCCCGCGCCGCCCGTGCCGAGCGCACGCTGGCCGACGCCGAGGCGCGCGCCGCCCGCGCCGAGGAGCACCTCGCCGAGCGGCGCGCTGCGACCGCCGAGTCGGCCGAGCGTGGCCCGGCCGACGTGCCCGAGGAGTGGCTGGCCGCCCACGAGGCCGTGCTCGCCGAGCTCGAGGCGGTCCGCGCGCACCGCGACGAGCTGCAACGGGTGGTCGAGGACCTGCAGGCGGCGGCCGAGCGCGACCGCCAGGCGATCGCCGAGCTGTCGGCGGCGCTCGGCGACCGCGCCCCCGACGCCGCCGACGAGGAGGCCACCGCCGAGGAGGATCCCAAGTCGGCGCTCGAGGCGGTCCGGATCGCCGCCGAGACGTGCAAGCACCTCGTGTTCACCGAGTCGGCGTTCGAGTCGGCGGCCGACAGCCCGTACCGGCGCCCGGCGGAGATCCTCGACGCGCTGCGCAAGCTCGACGTGCTCGCCGAGCGCTTCGCGGCGGGCCAGATGGGCGTCTCGCTCGGCCAGGCCGCCCAGGAGCTGGGCCTGACCTGGCGCGCCGGCGTCTCCGAGCTGGCCCGCACCCGCTGGGCCAAGCACTACGTCGTCACCCACGACGGCCACCAGCTCGAGCTCGGGCCGCACGTCGCGCTCGGCTCGGGCAGCGGCGCGGGCTTCGTCGCCCGCATCTACCTCCACGTCGCCGACGGCGGCAAGGACGTCCCGCGTGGCATCTACGTCGGCCATGTGGGCCGTCACCTTCCGGACACGACGACCTGAGCCGCTGCCTCGGAGCGTGTGTCACCGCCTCGGGGTGTGGACACCCGCCGGCGACGACGGCAGACCTGCCACGTCCGGCGCTGCCACCCTGGACAGCGGCCGGCAGGCCGAGCGTGTCCGCCGGGCGCTCGCCGCGAGCGGGTACCCGAGCGCCCGCGTCGGGATCGCCGAGGTCGTCCGGGATGGCTGGCGCGATGACGTGGGTCTCGTCATCGGTGCGGCCCGCTCCCGGATCTGCGGGCGTGCACCGCGGCCGGTAGCGCGAGGGCTCCCGGCCTCCGTGCCCCGGGGTCGCCGTCGCGTGCCGGCGGCATGAGCGGCGGTGGACCCGTGGCGGGTGGTCTTGCGTCTCGTGGCGTTGCCGGCCCGGCTCCGCGCGCTTCGGAGCGGCCGCGTTCTGCGTGGTCCGACGAGCGAGCCGGACGGAACGGCCGGCCGAGTGCGCGTTTCGTCCGGCTCGCGGAACGGGCGTCGCGCGTGACGTGCCGCCCGGATCCCGGATCGAACGGCCGGTCATGTGCGCGTCTCGTCCGGTTCGCCAGCGGCACCTCGCCCGGGCGGGTCGATCGGGAGCGAGCCGGCGCCGCACCGCCGAGTGCGGGGCGGATCACCGGCTCCTCCACGTCGTCGTACGGTTTCGCCATGACCGCCGTCCGCGCCGCCCGCACCGCCTGCGCTCTGACCGCCGCCGCGCTCGCCGCCGCGCTCGCGGCGGGCTGCGGCGCCGACACCGAGGAGACGCCGAGCGACTTCCCCGCCGCGGAGGTCCGCGACGGTCGCGCGTACCTGCCGGCCGAGAGCCACGCGGAGGCCAAGCGGCTGTGCGACGCCGCCCAGGCCGACTGGCCGCAGGCGTGGGCGGATCACCCGTTCGTCACGTTCGACATCCCGGACACCGACAACGACTTCTCCTGCGTCCGGCCCCGGTAGCGGCCGGCGGGCGCGCTACAGCTCCTTCTCGCCCCAGAACGCCGCGAGCGGGTTGCCGTTGTAGTCGGGGATCTCGACGTAGCCGGCGCCGCGGTACAGCCGCTCTGCGTGCGGCTGGCGCGGCCCGGTGTCGAGCCGCACCCGCGTGTAGCCGAGCTCGCGCGCCGCGTCCTCCAACGCCCGCAGCAGCTCGCCTGCGACGCCGCGCCCGCGCGCGGGCGGGACGACGTACATCCGCTTGATCTCGCACACGCCGTCGCCGAGCCGCTTGACGCCGCCGCCGCACACCGGCTCGCCCGCGTCGTCGAACCCGACGAGGAACGTCCCGTGCGGCGGCGCGAAGACCTCGGGCGTCGCGCGCGGCGCGCCCGGGCCGTCGATGCGGCCGTAGAGCGGCTCGAGCTCGGCGATCATCGCCTCGATCAGATCCGAGGCCGGCGGGCGGCCGGCGTCCATTGCACGGAACTCCATGGCGCGCATCCTGCCGCAGCGCGGCGCCTCCGCGGAAGGGACCGCGGCGCACGAGGCGCCCGGCCACGCCCGGCCCGCCCGGGCCGGAGCGCTATCGTCGCCGCCCGACGTGGCACGCGACTGGCGAGAGCTCTTCATCACCGACGGATCGGGGCCCGCGCGCGAGGAGGCGCCCGAGGAGCAGCAGACCAGGCGCCGCGGGTTCTTCCGCCGCCTGCGCGAGAACCTCGGCAAGACCCGGCAGGCGCTCGCCGCCGAGGTGCAGGCCACGCTCTTCGAGAACCTCGACGAGGAGACGTGGGAGCGCCTGGAGGAGGCGCTCATCATGGCCGACGTCGGCGCGAAGACGACCGCGCAGGTCGTGCAGCGGCTCGAGGCCGAGGCCGAGGCCGGCGACATCGAGGGCGGCGAGGCGCTCACCCGGCGCCTGACCGAGCTCCTCGCCGACATCGCCCGCGTCGGCGACGAGCACATCGACGTGCGCCCCGACCCGACGGTGATCCTCATGGTCGGCGTCAACGGGACCGGCAAGACGACGACGCTCGGCAAGCTCGCCTACCACCTGAAGAACGAGCTCGGCCTGTCGGTCGTGCTCGGCGCCGCCGACACGTTCCGCGCCGCCGCGGTCGAACAGCTCGAAGGCTGGGCGCGCCGCGCCGACGTGCCGATCATCACGCCGAGCAAGGAGGGGCAGGACCCCGGCTCGGTCGCGTTCGACGCGGTCGCCAAGGCGCGCGAGCTCGGCGCCGACGTCGTGCTCATCGACACCGCCGGCCGCCTGCACACGCAGGACAACCTCATGGCCGAGCTCGCGAAGATCCGCCGCGTCATCGCCAAGCAGATCCCCGACGCGCCGCACGAGACGCTGCTGACCGTCGACTCGACGACCGGCCAGAACGGGCTGCGCCAGGCCAAGCTCTTCGCCGACGCCGTGCAGGTCGACGGCATCGTCCTGACCAAGCTCGACGGGACCGCCAAGGGCGGCATCGCCCTGGCGATCGCGAGCGAGCTCGGCATCCCCGTCAAGCTCATCGGCATCGGCGAGGCGCTCGAGGACCTGCGTCCGTTCGACGCCGACGACTTCGCCCGTGCCCTCCTCGCGCCCTGAGCTGGACTCGATCGTGCTGGGCGACGCCCCGGCGGTGTGGGAGCGGCTCGGCTTCACCGTCCAGGACGGCGTCGTGCACCTCGGCGGGGTGCGGGTCGTGCTCGGCGCCGACGGCGACGGGATCGTCGGCTGGTCGTTCCGCGACCTGCACAACCGCGACCTCGACGGGCTCGGCGCCTGCCCGTCCGACGCGCCGCCGCCCCCGCCGGTCGCCCATCCGAACACGGCGAGCGCGCTCGACCACATCGTCGTCCTCACGCCGGACTTCGACCGGACGCTCACGAAGTTCCAGGAGGCCGGACTCGATTTCCGGCGCGTGCGCGAGGCGGGCGACGGGGTGCGCCAGGCGTTCTTCGTGCTCGGCCCGTGCCTGCTCGAGCTCGGCGGCCCCGCCGACGGTGACGCCGTCCGCTTCTGGGGGCTGACGATCACCGTCGACGACCTCGACGCGGCGGCCGCGCACCTGGGCGACCGGCTCGGCCCGCCGAAGGACGCCGTGCAGCCCGGCCGGCGCATCGCGACGCTCCGCCCGGAGGCCGGCGTCGGCGTTCCGATGGCGTTCATGTCGCCGCGCGTCTAGCATCGCGGGCCACATGGACCAGTGGGTGCTGTGGCTCATCGTGGCCGTCGTCTTCGCGGCCGGGGAGGTGATGACGGCCGGATTCTTCCTCGCGCCGTTCGCGATCGGCGCGGCGGTCGCCGCCGCCGTCGCCGCGGCGGGCGCGGGATTCGTGCTCGCCGGGCTCGTCTTCCTCGCCGTCTCGATCGCGGCGCTCGTCGGCCTGCGGCCGATCGCGCGCCGTCACATGCGACTGCCGTCGCAGCTCCGGACCGGCACGGCCGCGCTCGTCGGGCAGACCGCGGTGGTGGTCGAGGAGATCAGCCACACCGGCGGCGCGGTCAAGCTCGAGGGCGAGGTCTGGACCGCGCGGCCGTTCGACGACGACGCCGTCATCGCGCCCGGGACGCGGGTGCAGGTCATGGAGATCCGGGGCGCGACCGCGCTCGTCAGCGAATAGGAGGAAGCTGTGGAAGGCCTGATCGTCATCGGCGTGCTCGCGCTCTTCGCGCTGTTCGTCGCCGCGAAGACCATCAAGATCATCCCGCAGGCCCGGGCGGGAGTCGTGGAGCGCCTCGGCCGGTACAGCCGCACGCTCGACCCGGGCCTGGCGATCATCATCCCGTTCATCGATCGCGTGAAGCCGCTCATCGACCTGCGCGAGCAGGTCGTCAGCTTCCGCCCGCAGGCGGTCATCACGCAGGACAACGTGACGGTGAACATCGACACGGTCCTGTACTTCACGATCACCGACCCGCGCGGCGTCACCTACGAGGTCGCCAACCCGCTGCAGGCGATCGAGCAGCTCACCGTCACGACGCTCCGCAACGTCATCGGCGGCCTGACGCTCGAGGACACGCTGACGAGCCGCGACGCGATCAACACGCAGCTCCGCAGCGTCCTCGACGAGGCGACCGGCAAGTGGGGGATCCGCGTCAACCGCGTCGAGCTGAAGTCGATCGACCCGCCCGCGACGATCCAGGAGGCGATGGAGAAGCAGATGCGCGCCGAGCGCGACCGGCGCGCGACGATCCTCCAGGCCGAGGGCGTCAAGGCGTCGCAGATCCTCACCGCCGAGGGCGAGAAGCAGTCGGCGGTGCTCAAGGCCGAGGGCGCCAAGCAGGCGGCGATCCTCCGCGCCGAGGGCGAGTCGAAGGCGATCGAGACCGTGTTCCGCGCGATCCACGAGGGCCGGCCCGACCCCGAGCTGCTCAGCTACCAGTATTTGCAGATGCTGCCGCAGCTCGCCCAGGGCGACGCGAACAAGATCTTCGTCATCCCGAGCGAGTTCTCCCAGGCGCTCGGCGGGATCGCGAACCGCTTCACCGGGGCGGGCACCAACGCGCACCCGCCGGCCCCGTGAGCGACGACCCGCTGGAGCTGGCGGCGCGGTTCACGACGCCGCAGGACCACTACCTCGCCGACCTCGAGCGCGAGACGCGCGAGATGAGCGACCGGCCCCAGATGCTCACGGGGCCGGTCATCGGGCGCCTGCTCGAGATGCTCGTCTACCTGCACCAGCCGAAGCTCGTGCTCGAGATCGGCACGTTCACCGGCTACTCGGCGCTGTCGATGGGCCGGGCGCTGCCGGCGGACGGGCGGATCATCACGCTCGAGTCGAACCCCGAGCACGCGGCGTTCGCGCGCCGGCACGTCGAGCGGCACGGGCGGATCTCGGTGCGCGAGGGCGACGCCCTCCAGTCGATCGCCGAGCTCGACGGGCCGTTCGACCTGGTCTTCATCGACGCGAACAAGGACGGCTACGTCGACTACTACGAGGCGGTCATGCCGAAGCTCGCGCCGCGCGGGATCATCGTCGCCGACGACACGCTCTTCGAGTCGGTCCGGCCGTTCAACGAACACGTCGCCGCCGACGAGCGCACCGTCCAGGTGCTGCTGCCGTTCGACGACGGCGTGACCTTGATCAGGCGCGCGTAGCGCGCGCCCCTACCCTGGAGCGCAGGCATGTTCGACGCCCTCTCCGAGAAGCTCCAGCAGACCCTCGCCGACGTCCGCCAGCGCGGGACGCTCACCGAGGACGACATCAACTCCGCGATGCGCGAGATCCGGCTCGCGCTGCTGGAAGCCGACGTGAACTTCAAGGTCGTCCGCGAGTTCACCAAGACGGTGAAGGAGCGGGCACTGGGCGCCGACGTCGTCGGCCAGCTCAACCCGGGCCAGCAGGTCGTCAAGATCGTCAACGAGGAGCTCACCGCGCTCATGGGTGGCGCGGCGGCCGGGATCTCGTTCTCGCCGCGGCCGCCGACCGTGATCCTCATGGCCGGCCTGCAGGGCTCGGGCAAGACGACGGCGACCGCGAAGCTCGCCAAGCACCTCGCCGAGCAGCACAACTCGTCCGTCGCGGTCGCCGCGTGCGACGTGTACCGGCCGGCGGCGGTCGACCAGCTCGTCAAGGTCGGCACCCAGGCGGGCGCCGAGGTGTACGAGCAGGGCACCGACCGCGACCCGGTCGACATCGCGCGGTGGGCGCTCGACAAGGCGAAGATGGACGGCAAGGACGTCCTCATCGTCGACACGAGCGGCCGGCTGCACGTCGACGAGGCGCTCATGGACGAGCTCAAGCGGATCCGCGCCGCGATCAAGCCGCACGCGATCCTGCTCGTCGTCGATGCGATGACCGGCCAGGACGCGGTGAACGTCGCCGAGCAGTTCGCCGAGGCGGTCCAGTTCGACGGCGTCGTCATGTCGAAGCTCGATGGCGACGCGCGCGGCGGCGCCGCGCTCAGCGTCAAGGCGGTCACCGGCAAGCCGATCCTCTACGCGTCGACCGGCGAGAAGCTCGGCGACTTCGAGAAGTTCCATCCCGACCGGATGGCGCAGCGGATCCTCGGGATGGGCGATGTCCTGTCGTTCATCGAGAAGGCCGAGAGCCAGCTCGACGAGGAGCGCGCCAAGGAGCTCGAGCGCAAGCTGCGCAAGGACGAGTTCACGTTCGAGGACTTCCTGGACCAGATGAAGATGATGCGGCGCATGGGCCCGCTGTCGAGCCTGCTGGGGATGATCCCGGGGCTCGGCGCGCAGATGCGCAACATCAAGATCGACGAGCGCGAGCTCGACCGGATCGAGGCGATCGTGCTGTCGATGACGCCCGAGGAGCGCCGCCGGCCGCAGATCATCAACGGGTCGCGGCGCGCGCGGATCGCGAAGGGGTCGGGCACGAGCGTCCAGCAGGTCAACGGGCTCATCAAGCAGTTCGCGCAGATGCGCAAGGTGATGAAGCAGCTCGGCCGCGGGCGGATGCCGGACCTGGGCTCGCTCATGGGGCAGCGCCGCTAGCTCTACGCGCTACAGTCTCTCGCCGACCAATGTCCGTTCGACTTCGACTCACCCGCATCGGCGGGCGCAAGGATCCCGTCTGGCGCATCGTCGCCGCCGACCAGCGCAGCAAGCGCGACGGCCGCGTCATCGAGATCCTCGGCCACTACAACGCGCAGACCGAGCCCTCGACGATCAAGGTCGACGAGGCGAAGGTCCGCGGCTGGCTCGCGCGCGGCGCGCAGCCCACCGATCAGGTCCGCAAGCTCCTGCGCCTGCAGGGGATCGACCCCAACGCACGCTGAAGTCCCTGCTCACCGATCTGGTCCGGATGCTGGTCTCCAAGCCGGAGGCCGTGTCCGTCGAGCAGTTCGAGGAGGACGACGGGACGATCGTCCTCGAGCTCAGCGTGGACGACGACGACTACGGGCGGGTGATCGGCCGGGGCGGCCGCACCGCCAACGCCCTGCGCACCGTCGTCAAGGCCGCCGCGGTCCGCGAGCACAAGCGCGTCCTCGTCGACATCGTGGACTGACGATGGCCCCGCGCGCGGGGTCGGAACAGAGCCGATGATCGCCGGACGCGTCGGACGCGCACACGGGCTGGACGGCAGCTTCTACGTCGTCGACCCGGTCGTGCACCTGCTCGTGGTCGGCGTGGAGGTCCGCGGGCTCGGCAGGATCGTCGGGCGCAAGGGCACCGACGCGCGGCCGATCGTGCGGGTCGAGGCGGCATCGGACCGGACCGCCGCCGAGGCGCTGCGCGGCCGCCCGCTCGAGGTCGTCGACGCGCCCGAGCCGGAGCTCGGCGAGGACGAGTACCTCGCCTCCGACCTGGAGGGATGCACCGTCGTCGACGGCGACGCGACGGTCGGAGTCGTGCGCCGGCTGATCGCGCTGCCGTCGTGCGAGGCGCTCGAGCTCGAGGACGGCCTGCTCGTCCCGCTCGTGCGCGACTGCGTACGGTCCGTCGACGTGCAGGCGAAGCGGATCGACATCGATCGGGGGTTCCTCGGTGCAGCTTGACGTCGTGACCCTGTTCCCCGAGTGGTTCGACTGGTTCCGCTCGCAGCGCCACGTGCGCAACGCGCTCGAGGCCGGGCACGAGCTCCGGACCCTCAACCCGCGCGACCACTCGACGCTGTCGGGCAAGGTCGTCGACGACACGCCGTACGGCGGCGGCGCGGGGATGGTGCTGCGGGTCGACGTCATGGACGCGGCGCTGCAGGGCTTCTACGGGATCGACCCGGTCGAGCTGCGCACGACGCGGCGGGTGATCGCGCTCACGCCCGGCGGCCGCATCCTCGACGACCGGTGGGTCGACGAGCTCGCCGGCGAGGAGGAGATCACGCTGCTCTGCGGCCGATACGAGGGCTTCGACGAGCGGATCATCCAGCACTTCTGCTCGGACGTGATGTCGATCGGCCGGTATGTCATCGCCGGCGGCGAGCTCGCGGCGATGGTCGCCGCGGACGCGATCATCCGCAAGCTCCCCGGCGCGCTCGGCCACGAGGAGTCCGCGGTCGAGGAGTCGTTCTCCGCCGCGCTCGAGGGCAACCCCGAATACCCGCACTACACCCGCCCCGCCGAGTACCGCGGCTGGCGCGTCCCCGACGTGCTGCTCAGCGGCAACCACGCGGAGATCGCCGCGTGGCGCAGGGCGCGCTCGCGCGAGCGCGGCCAGGCCGCCGGATAGCGCCTTCCGCGAGCCGGATCGCGTTCGCTACCCTCGTAGCCCTCATGCCCGGCGTCATCGACTCTCTCGAGCGCGCGCAGCTCCGCCGTGTCCCGCGTTTCGCGGCCGGCGACCGCGTGCGTGTCCACTTCCAGGTCATCGAGGGCAACCGCCGCCGCACGCAGGTCTTCGAGGGTGTCGTCATCAAGCGCCAGGGTCATGGCGTGCGTGAGACGTTCACCGTCCGCAAGCAGTCCTTCGGTGTCGGTGTCGAGCGGACGTTCCCGCTCCACTCGCCGAAGATCGAGAAGATCGAGGTCGCCGCGCGCGGCCAGGTGCGGCGCGCCAAGCTCTACTACCTGCGCGAGCGGGTGGGCAAGGCCGCCCGCGTGCGCGAGCGCCGCTACGTCGGCCCCGAGGAGGCCATCGAGCCCGGCCTGATCGAGGATCCGGCCGCGCAGCTCGAGGCCGAGGCGGCAGCGGCCCCCGAGGCCGTCGACGCCGAAGGCGAGTCCGCGGCCGACACCACCGCCGAGGTCGCCACCGAGGCGCCCGAGGCGGAGGGCGAGCCCACCGCGGGGGACGACGCCGGCGACGCTCCCGAGGGCGCCGCCGAGGCGTCCGGCGGCGAGGCCCCGGCCGACGAGCCGGAAGCTGACGCCGCCGACGACAAGTCGTAGGGGGCGGTGAAGACCAAGAAGAAGAGCGCGGGGGGCTCGCTCGTCGAGCTCGTCGTGATCGTCGCGGTCGCCCTGGGTCTGGCGCTCGGGATCCAGGCGTTCCTGGTCAAGCCGTACCGCATCCCGAGCGAGTCGATGGTGCCGACGCTGGAGATCAACCAGCGCGTCCTCGTCAACCGGCTCGGCAACAACTTCGGCGACCCCCAGGTCGGCGACATCATGGTCTTCCACCCACCCATCGGCGCGACCAGCGACGGCCGCACCTGCGGCGTCGAGGTCTCCGAGAACGAGCTGTGCCCCCGGCCGGTGAACAAGAAGGCCGACGTGAACTTCATCAAGCGCGTCGTCGCCGGGCCGGGAGACCGGCTGCGCGTCCGCGACGGGCACGTGATCCTCAACGGCAAGCCGCTCGACGAGCCCTACGCCCGTCCCTGCGGCGAGGGCCCCGGGTGCGACTTCCCCGGCGAGATCACGATCCCGAAGGACCACTGGTTCATGATGGGCGACAACCGCGGCCAGTCCGACGACAGCCGCTTCTGGGGCCCGGTCCCGCGCGACTGGTTCATCGGCGGGGCCTTCGCGACCTACTGGCCCCCCAAGAAGCTCGGCCTGCTCTGAGCGGCCCTCGCCGCGCCTGACGGCACCGGGCGGCGGCCACCGGGCTGGCGCCCTACCGGCCGGCCACCCGGCACCGTCAGCCACGACGATGGCTCGCTCAGAGGCGTTGCGGGCGGCCACCGGGCTGGCGCCCTACCGGCCGGCCGCCCGGCATCGTCAGCCACGACGATGGCTCGCTCATCTGAGCGGCCCTCGTCGCGCCTGACGGCACCGGGCGGCGGCCACCGGGCTGGCGCCCTACCGGCCGGCCGCCCGGCACCGTCAGCCACGACGATGGCTCGCTCAGAGGCGTTGCGGCGGGCTTCGTCGCGCCTGACCCGTTGTGTGCACTTTGCGGGTTGCTCGGGATGAGCGATCCGCGGCGTACGGCATCATGGCCGCCGTGGCAGCGACCGTCGAACCACCTGCCAGGTCGAAGCCGAAGGCCAAGCGGCCGTCGCGCTCGACCGGGCGCAAGCTCTTCAACCACGACCGCAAGCTCGGCCACCGGTTCGTCGCCGGCGCCGACGAGGCGGGCCGGGGATGCCTGGCCGGGCCGCTCGTCGCCGCGGCGGTGTTGTTCGACCTCGAGCGCCTGACGCCGCGCGACGTCCGCGCGCTCGGCAAGCTCAACGACTCCAAGCAGCACACCGAGGAGGGGCGCGAGGAGCTGTACCCGATCGTGCTGCGGGTGGCCACGAAGGTCAGCGTCGTCTCGCGCTGCCCGCGCGGGATCGACGACCGCGGCCTGCACCGCACGAACCTCGACGCGCTGCGCGACGCGCTGTGCCGCGTGGCGCGGCCGGGCACGTTCTGCCTGTCGGACGGCTTCCCGCTCGGGAAGGACTTCCCGTGGCCGCTGAAGGCGGTGGTCGACGGCGACACGAAGAGCGCGGCGATCGCGGCCGCCTCGATCGTCGCGAAGGTCACCCGCGACCGCTTCATGCGCCGCGCGGACGAGCTGCACCCGGGCTGGGACTTCCGCTCGCACGTCGGCTACTCCACGCCCGAGCATCGCGATGCGATCCAGCGCCTGGGCGTCTCGCCGCTGCACCGGATGAGCTTCCAGTCGCTCGCCTACCAGCAGCTCGAGCTCTGACCACCGGCTTGCCCCGGTGTGGGACCATGGGGCATGCGCCCGTGGTGCTGGGCAGGGGGCCTGGCCGTCGTCGCGGCGCTGGCGACGCCGGCGCCCGCGTCCGCCGCCGTGACCTGCGACGCAGGGGCGATCCTGCAGGTCATCGCCGACGCGACCAACGACCTCGCGCTGATCGAGCGCGGGACCGGGACGAACATCGACGTCCGGACGGTGACCCAGTCCACCCCGCTGACCTGCACCGGCGGCCAGGCGACGACCACCGACGTCGGGGCGATCCAGCTCACCAAGCCGCCCGCGGCGAACAACGTGACGTTCATCGTCGAGGACGCCGCAGGGATGGCGCCCGGCAGCATCGACGAGGGCGACGGCAGCTCGGAGATCGAGATCTTCGTGAACCTCGCGGGCGGCACCGGTCACGAGCTCAGCCTGCGCGTCGGCCGGTTCCCGACCCGGATCGTCGTGGGCCAGGACGGCGCCAACCTCAACGCCGACGAGGACCCCGACGACCGCGACGTGACGATCCTCGGCGACCCGGAGCTCGACATCCGCGGCGGCTTCTCGGTGCCGGTGAACGCCAGCGCCCAGGGTGGCGAGGCCACCGGCGCGGCCCGCACCGACCCGATCGAGTTCCTCGGAAGCACCGCGCCCGACGTCATCGTCGGCGGGGAGGGTCCCGATCGCATCCAGACGTTCGACGACGCCGACCGCCTCGAGGGCCGCGGCGGTGGCGACCTCCTGCAGCCCGGCGCCGGGAACGACCTGGTCGACGGCGGAAGCGGCATCGACACCGTCGACTACTTCTCGTTCGACCTCGTCAGAGGCGTGACCGTCGACCTCGCGAGCGCCGGCCCGCAGCCGACCGGCGCCAGTGGCAACGACGAGCTGATCGGCGTCGAGAACGTCGTCGGCACCCAGCACGACGACGACCTGCGCGGCGACGGCGGTCCCAACCGGCTCGACGGTGGCGCCGCCGGTGACCGCCTGGAAGGCCGCGCGGGCCCGGACGTCCTGCGCGGGGGGCCGGGCAACGATCGGATCGAGGCCCGGGACGGCGAGCGCGACGAGGTCGACTGTGGCGCGGGCGACGACGTCGCGGTGGTCGACGAGGCCGACATCGTCACCGGCTGCGAGATCGTGCTGCCGCTCCCGGAGCCGCCCCCGCAGCCCGCCGCTCCCGCCGAGCCGGTGGCCGCGCCGTCGCCGTCCGTGGTCTTCGTGCCGGTGCTCGGCACGATCCCGGCGCCGCGCGCCGTGCTGCGCGCGCTGCGCGTCGCGCCGCGCGCGTTCGTCCCCGCCCGCTCCGGTCCCAGCGCCCGCCCTGTCCGGCGCCGCAGTTCCGCCCCCGGCGCCCGCGCCGCGCAGCGCCGCAGCCCCGGCGCCGTCGTCTCGTTCACGTCCAGCCAGGCGGCCGTGGTGAGGTACCGCGTCGCACGCCGGCGAGCGGGCCGGCGCGTCGGGAGGCGCTGCCTCGCGCCGACACGCCGCAATCGCGCGCGGCGACCGTGCGCACGGTTCGTCGAGCTCCCCGGGAGCTTCTCGCGCGCCGCCACGCAGGGCCCCAACCGCTTCCGGTTCACCGGCCGCCTGCGGAGCCGCGCGCTGCCCGTCGGGCGCTACCAGCTCCGCGCGACGCCGCGCGGCGGCGCGACCGTCCGGACGGAGTTCCGGATCGTCCGGGCGCGCACGCGGAAGCGGTGAGCGCATCAGAACGCCCCTTCGAGGTGGTCGAGGGCGGTGAGCGCGCCGCGTGGGTCGACGGTCACGCCGATCGCGTCGAAGCGGATCGCCGACCTGCGCGGCCGGTCGTCGGCGTCGCGCAGGTAGGCGACCGCCATCCGGCGCACCTGCCGGCGCTTGCGTTCGTCGAGCGAGTCCCACGGGCGCCCGCGCCCGCGTCGCGTCTTGACCTCGACGATGACGAGCGTCCGGTCGTCGGCCGCGACGAGGTCGATCTCGCCGTACCGGGTGCGGTGGTTGCGCGTGACGATCTCGTACCCGAGGCGCTCGAGGTGCTCGGCGGCGAACTGCTCGCCGAGGCGGCCGAGGCGATGGCGGGGGTCGGTGGACATGGCCCGGGACGCTCCCGCGATCGGTGTCGCGTGTCTGCGACGGGGTGTGCCGGAACGGTCACGGGTCTGCGGCGGGACTGCGCACGCGGAGTCTCTGCGCACGGCCTGCGCACTTCCGGCACAGGCCGCCGCAGACACGTCACACCTGCGTCCCTAGCGTCGCCGCCATGCTCGCTCGCGTCACCACGTTCGCCATCGACGGCATCGCCTCGCGCCGGGTCACCGTCGAGGTCGACCTGGGCAGCGGCCTGCCGACGTTCTCGATCGTCGGCCTCGGCGACAAGGCGGTCCGCGAGTCGCGCGAGCGCGTGCGGTCGGCGATCGAGAACTCCGGCTTCAAGTTCCCCCAGACCCGCATCACGGCCAACCTCGCGCCCGCGTACCTGCGCAAGGCCGGCCCCGGGTTCGACCTGGCGATCGCCCTCGGCATCCTCGCCGCGTCCGGGGACATCCCGGCCAGGGCGCTCGAGCGCTGGGCGGTGTTCGGGGAGCTGTCGCTCGGCGGCGAGCTGCGCCCGTGCGGCGGCACGCTCGCGGTCGCCGAGGGCGCCGCCCGCGCCGGCGTCGAGGGCCTCATCGTCCCGGTCGCCCGTGGGCCCGAGGCGGCGCTCGTGCCCGGCCTGGACGTCGCGGCGGCAGAGTCGCTCGGCGCGGTCCGGCGTCTGCTCAAGCAGGGCATCCGGCCGCCGGACGTCACGCGCGAGGCGATCGACCCGGCTCCGCCGGCCGCGGACGTCGATCTGGCCGAGGTCCGCGGTCACGTCGACGTCGTCAACGGCCTGGTCATCGCGGCCGCGGGCGGTCACAACGTCCTGATGTCCGGGCCGCCGGGCACCGGCAAGACGATGCTCGCCCGGCGGCTGCCGACGATCCTGCCGCTGCTGACGCACGAGGAGGCGCTCGAGGTCACCCGGATCCACTCGGTCGCCGGGCTCGGCTCGGCGACGGGGCTCGTGACCGACCGGCCGTTCCGCGCTCCGCACCACACGATCTCGGCCTCAGGGCTGGTCGGCGGCGGGGCGCTGCCCGCGCCCGGCGAGGCGAGCCTCGCCCACAACGGCGTCCTGTTCCTCGACGAGCTCTCGGAGTTCAGCCGCTCCGCGCTCGAGGCGCTGCGCCAGCCGCTCGAGGACGGGCGGGTCGCGATCGTGCGCGGCCAGCGCACCGCGATCTACCCGACGCGCTTCATGCTCGTGGCGGCCACGAACCCGTGCCCGTGCGGGTACGCCGGGACCCGCCGCTGCCGCTGCACGGACGCGGATCTGGCACGCCACCGGCGCCGGCTCAGCGGGCCGCTGCTCGACCGCATCGACGTGATGCTCAGCGTGCAGCGCCCCACCGCGGCCGAGCTCGCGGGCGGTGGCGACGTGACCACCTCCGGGGCGGCACGGGCGCGCGTCGTCGAGGCGCGCGACCGCCAGCTCCTGCGCTCGGGGCGGGTCAACGCACACCTGACCACCGCCGAGCTGCGCACCGTCGCGCGGCTGGAGCCCGCCGCGGAGCGCATGCTCGCGACGGCCTACGAGCGCGGCCGCATCAGCGCCCGTGGCCATCACCGGATCCTCCGGGTCGCCCGGACGATCGCCGACCTCGCCGGCCACGACCGCGTCCTCGCCCAGGACGTGGCCCACGCGCTCGGGCTGCGCCTGGACGAGGCACCGACCTCCGCCGCCGCATGACCGCGCCGGAGGCCTGCGACGTCTGCCTGCGCCGCGCCTGGCTGCTCGCGCGCCTGTCGGGCTGGATCGAGCACGCGCGGCACGCGCATGCGGTGCTGCCGGAGGTGCTCGCGCTCGGCGACGACAAGCTCGTGCCGGCGGTCGCCGCACGGGCGGCCGACGAGATCTGGGCCGAGCGCGCGCGGTTCGACGCAGGCCGGGCGCGGGATGCCGTGATCCGGGCCGGCCTGGCCGCGGCGTGCGTGCACGACCCCTGGTACCCGGACCGCCTACGCCACGCGAGCGACGCGCCCGCGGTCCTGTTCGTCGCCGGGGCCGCCGAGCGGCTCGGCGCGTTCGCCGACGAGCACCTGCGCACGGTCGCGATCGTGGGGACCCGCCGCGCGAGCCCCGACGCGCTCGAGGTCGCGCGGGCACTCGGGCGCGACCTCGCCCGCGCCGGGGTGCCGGTGGTCAGCGGGATGGCGCTCGGCGTCGACTCGGCCGCCCAGCGCGGCGCGCTCGACGCGGGCGGTCTCAGCGTCGCCGTCCTCGGGGGCGGGGCGGAGCGCGCCTATCCGCCGAGCAAGGAGCGGCTGCACGGCGAGCTGATCGAGCGTGGGCTGGTGCTGTCCGAGCTGCCGCCCGGTGCGAGGCCGCGCAAGTGGACGTTCCCGGCGCGCAACCGCATCATCGCCGCGCTGGGCGACCTGACCGTCGTCGTCGAGGCGGCCGAGCGGTCGGGATCGCTCATCACCGCCGAGCTCGCGATGAAGCTCGGGCGCGACGTCGCCGCGGTCCCCGGCCCGGTGCTCTCGCCGCGCACGGCCGGGACGAACGCGCTGCTGCGCGACGGCGCGATCCTCGTGCGCCACGTCGACGACGTGCTCGACGCGCTCTACGGCGCGGGCGGTGCGCCCGGGCGCGACCGCACGCACGGGGCGGGGCTCGAGCCGCGGCTCGCCGCGCTCCTCGAGGCGATCGCGTCCGGGCGAGACACGATCGCCGAGCTCGCGGAGGGCTCGGCCGACCGCGCCGCGGCGGTGCAGGTCGCGGTCACCGAGCTGGAGCTGCGGGGCCTCGTCCGCCGTGAGGCCGGCGGCCGTCTCGGGGTGGTGCTGTGACCCGCGGCGCCACGGTGGCCGCTCGGGCCGTCGAGCCGCGCCCGACGACCGACTGCGCAGACCGGCGGTTCAGCGGGAGCGCAGCGCGCGGCGGGGCTCGCGGAGGACCCAGAGCTTCGTGCGCGCGCTCGCGCCGCCCGACTCGATCCGCAGCAGGTACGTGCCCGGGGTCAGGCGCCTGCCGCGCCGGCCCGTGGCCGCGACCGTCACGGTGTGCATGCCGGCGCGGAGGTTCAGCGCGCGGCTGGTGTGCGGCCGGTAGATCCCCGGGGCGCGCTTGCCGTTCGGCTGCGGGACGCCGCGGGCCGGCGGGCACTTCGCCACGCCGCGCTTGCCGGTCAGGCGCTGGAGGCGGAAGCGGACCCGGCCGGGCTGCGCGAGCCGGAAGCGGACCCTCATCGTGCGCCCCTGCGCGATCCGCGCCCGCAGGCCGGGCGCACGCAGGCACCGCGGCGTCACGGACACCCGGGCGATCCTCTGGCCCGACGCGCCGGTCCCGGCGCGCGGAGTCTCGGCCGGCGCGGCGGGCGCCTCCGGGGGCGGCGCGGGCGCCACGACGAGCCGCGCGGTGACCGGCGCGCTGCTCGCGCCGTCGTCGTCGGACGCGACGAGCCGGAGGGTCCGGGCGCCCGGCTCCGCGTACGTGTGCGTCACCGTCTGCGCGCTGCCGCCTCGGACCGTCGACCTCGTCCCGTCGCCCCAGTCGAGGACGCCGGTGAGCTCGTCGGCGCCAACGTCGTCGAGGTCGACACGGACCGCGACCGGGCTGCCCGCGGTCGCCTCGCCGGGAGCATCGAGCGACGCGGTCGGCGCGACGTTGCGCACGGTGATCGCGACCCCGCGCTGACGCACGCCGCCGTCCTTGTCGATCGCGGCGACGCGCACCGTGCGTGTCCCGGGGCCGTCGAGCTCGCCCGCGGGGATCGTCGCGCTCGTCGCGGTCGTGCCGGTCGCGTAGGTGATGCCGCCGATCTCGAACGTGCCGTCGTCGTCGAGGTCGTAGCCGAAGCGGATGCCGTCCGTCCGATCGGCGGTCGACGCGTCGTCGACATCGGTCACGCCGACCTGGACGGCGTCCGTCTCGGCCACCGTGGCCGGGGCGGTCAACGAGAACGTGGGCGCCGCGTTGGCGACCGTGAGCGTGCCCGGGCCGATGGTCACGGTGTCATAGCCGTCGCTCACGCGCACCGACACCGAGTACGAGCCGGGACCGTCGAGGCCGAGCGCGTCGAGCTCGTCCCACGTGAGGAACGGCGTGGCGCCCGTCGCGTCCGTGTACGTGCCGTCGCCGTTCACATCCCAGGCGTAGGTCAGCGGATCGCCCTCGGGATCGAACACGGAGGCCGCCAGGGTCACCCCGGCGCCCTCGACCGCCGACCACGGGCTGCCGCCGAGCGCGCCCGACGGCGGCTGGTTCGGCTCGGTCGTGACCGTGATCGGGCTCGAGTAGGAGGTGCCGCCGCCGTTGACGGCATACGCCCGCACCCTGTACTCCGTGCCGCGCTCGAGGCCGCTCATCGAGCCCGTGAACGGACCCGTCCCCGCGCCGCCGTCGACATCGGTGACGCCGGCGCCGCCGCGAAACGGCGTCGGGCACGTGCAGTACACGAAGCCGCGCTCGGTGACCGTGCCGCCGCCGTCGCCGACGACGTCCGACGACAACGAGGCAGTCGTCTGCGTGACCGAGGACGACACCGGCGTGGCCACCGCCGCGAGATCCGGCGCGCGGACCGCGAAGAGGACGGCCGTCCAGCCGTTGGCCTGGAGCGGGTCCGGGGACGTCCACGACCAGGTCATCTGGGTCGCCGGGCCGGCGGTGAGCATCCCCAGCACCCTCAGCGGCCCGTCGCGCGTGTCGTCCCCCGTGTCGTCGGAGCCCCAGCCGGTGGCGCCCGGGGTCGCCGTCAGATCCGTCATGGTGGTGTCGTCGGCTCCCGTCAGCACACCGACGAACTGGTCGACGGACCGGACGGTGGACGTGAGGGCGAGCGTGGCGGTCGTCGCCGTCGAGTTGCCGGCGCCGGTCACCGGCTGCACGACCGGGTCCGTCCGGTGCACGTCGCCGAACCGCAGGATCGCCACGCGGGTGGGCGTGGACGCCGAGTAGGTCACGTCGATCTTCCCGTCCGTGAGATCCGGGTTCTGGAGGGTCCACACTTCCGTGCGCGTCCCGAACCCGGCCCGGGACGCCTGCTGGGTGAACGCCTGCCCGCGATGCGACACGGAGGTGACCGTGCTGCTCTCGGCAATCGAGAACACCACGGCCCAGAGCTGATCCGGCTCCGCGTCCACCGTGGGGAAGGTCACGCTGAATGCGGAGACGCCGGGGTGAGCTGCCTGCATGCCGCTGAGCAGAGTGACCCTCGCCGACGCCCCGCTCGGGACGGTGACGAGTGCGAGCACGGCGAGCAGGACGGCGCGACGCATCGCTGCGCCGAGCCTACGTAGCACCGGAATCCGGCCGTCGATTGTTGGCGCGTCCGCGCTCTACGGCACGGTGCGCGACGAGCGGGCGTGACGCGGCGCGAGCCCTAGGCTGTTGGTCGATGCCCAGACCCGTTCCCGTCGTCCTGTCGATTGCGGGCTCGGACTCCGGCGGCGGCGCCGGGATCCAGGCCGACCTGAAGGCGTTCGCGCGCGCCGGCGTGCACGGCGCGACGGCGATCACCGCGATCACGGTGCAGAACACCGTCGGTGTCACCGGCGTCCATCCCGTGCCGACCCCGGTCATCCAGGAGCAGGTCCGCGTCGTGGCCGAGGACCTCGGCGTCGACGCGGTGAAGATCGGGATGCTCGGCGACGCCCCGACGATCCGGGTGGTCGCCGAGGTCCTCGACGAGCTGCCCGACGGGACCCCGGTCGTGCTCGACCCGGTCATGATCGCCGAGTCCGGCGCGCGGCTGCTCGCCGAGGACGCCCAGCGCGCGCTCGCCACCGAGCTCGTCCCGCGCGCGACGGCCATCACGCCGAACGTCCCCGAGGCGCGCGCGCTCACCGGCGAGCCCGAGGACGCCTCCGCGGAGGCGCTGCTCGGTGCGCTGCACGCGCTCGGGCCGCGGTACGTCATCCTCACCGGCGGGCACCGCGAGGAGGCGACCGACCTCGTCTACGACGGCGCGACGATCACCGCGATCCCCGGCGAGCGCCACCCCGACGGCGCCGCGCACGGGTCCGGCTGCACGCACTCGAGCACGCTCGCGGCACACCTCGCGCTGGGCGAGGACATCCTCACCGCCGCACGCGCCGCGAAGGAGGTCGCCGCCGGCGCCGTCCGTGACGGGCTGCGCGAGCTGGGGGAGGGCGCCGGGCCCGTCGACGTGTTCGGCCTGCGCCGCGGCGCGCCGCAGATCACGCCGCCCGCCGGCCCTGCCGACGTCACGCCCGGCGCGCCGAGGACCCACGCCTGACCTCCCGGCGCGACGCGCATCGACGCCTGCACGGCGGGCACCGAGACACCCACGGCCGGCCGCCCGGCCGGACAGCCGACCAGTTGGCGCCAGGCCCCCCGCGGCTGTGCCGGAACGGCGCAGGAACCCGCGCAGCGGTCTGCCGCAGCGGCCGGGGCGCCCACGCCGCTTTGCCATAATCGCTCGCGTGAAGTTCCTCCGCATGAAGCCGGGGCACGGCGAGGTGCTCATCGCCGAAGGCGACCCCGAGGTCACCGAGGAGGAGCGCGAGCTGATCGAGGCGTTCCGCGCGCAGCTCGATCTCGGGATGTGGGCGGCGGTGCCCCTCACGTGCTCGGCCGGCCGCCGCGAGGCCCAGATGGTCAAGTCGTTCGAGGAGATCCCGCGCGACGCGGACCGCGTGATCTTCTTCCCCCGCGCGGCCGGCGGCTGCTGACGCTCTCAGAGGAAGGACCCCGACCGATGCTGCTCGCCCTCAGTGCCACCGCGATCGTGATCGTGGTGCTGCTGTGGGAGGTCATGGCGCCGACCGTCGCCGAGTGGTGGGAGCGCCACCGGGCCCGCCGGGCGGTGGTGCCCGGGTTCGACCACGACCCCGGCCGCGAGCGGCGCGCCGAGCAGCGGGCGCGCCAGCTCCTGAAGTCGTGCGTCAACGAGGAGGAGTGGGCGATGTACCGCGACCTCGGATTCATCCGGGTCTGGGGCCGCGGCGGCGAGGGCGTCGAGTACGCCTACCTCATCTACCCCCACAAGCCGATCATCGCCTACCTGCCGCAGACCGGCGTGCTGCTGAACGAGTACTGCGTCGAGTTCCTCGACGAGGAACGCCCGTACGGCTCGCGGCGGCTGCCCGACTCCGACGACGTGCTCGCCAAGTGGATGGCGCTCACCGGCGACGAGCGCCGCCTCATCGACAGCGCCAACATGCACCTCCCCGGCCGCCAGGTCGACCCGAAGATGGTCCGTCGCGACCTGTGGCGGCTCAGCCAGTGGGAGCGCCGCCGGATCGCCGGCGACCGGCGCCGGGACGCCGGTCAGCTGCCGGCCTGACCGCGTACCGGCGGCGCGCATCCCTTAGCCTCCTGGGCCCGTGCCCGAGTTCGACCCCAAGCACCGCTCACGCGCCCTCACGGAAGGGCCCGCGCGCGCCCCGGCGCGCGCCTACCTGCACGGCATCGGCTTCGACGCCGAGGCCGTCAGCAAGCCGATCATCGGCGTCGCCCACTGCTGGATCGAGACGATGCCGTGCAACTTCACCCACCGCGCGCTCGCCGCCAAGGTCAAGGAAGGCATCCGCCAGGCCGGCGGCACGCCGATGGAGCTCAACACGATCGCGATCTCCGACGGCGTGACGATGGGCACCAGCGGCATGAAGACGAGCCTCGTCAGCCGCGAGGTCATCGCCGACTCGATCGAGCTCGTCGCCCGCGGTCATCTCTTCGACGCGATCGTCTGCATCGCGGGCTGCGACAAGACGATCCCCGCGGCCGTCATGGCGCTCGCCCGGCTCGACATCCCCGGGCTCATGCTCTACAGCGGCTCGATCCATCCCGGGAAGTTCCGCGGCCAGGACGTCTCGATCCTCGAGGTCTTCGAGGCCGTCGGCAAGCACGCGACCGGGGAGATGAGCGACGAGGAGCTCACCGAGCTCGAGCGCGCCGCCAGCCCCGGCGCCGGCGCCTGCGGCGGCCAGTTCACCGCGAACACGATGGCGATGGCGTTCGAGGTCATGGGCATCTCGCCGATGGGCTCGTCGATGGTGCCCGCCGAGGACGGCAGGAAGGCCCAGGTCGGCATCGACACCGGCAAGCTCGTCATGGACGTCCTCAGGCGCGGCCTGCGGCCCAGCGACGTCATCACGACGAAGAGCCTGGAGAACGCGATCCGCGCGGTCGCGACCAGCGGCGGCTCGACGAACGCGGTGCTCCACCTCCTCGCGGTCGCCCGTGAGGCGGGCGTCGAGCTGAGCATCGACGACTTCGACCGCCTCGCCCAGTCGACGCCGCTGACCTGCGACCTGCGTCCCGGCGGGCGCTACGTCGCGACCGACCTCTACGAGGCGGGCGGCGTGCCGGTGGTGGCCAAGCGCCTACAGGAGGGCGGCTACCTGCACGAGGACGCGATCACCGTCGACGGCAAGACGATCGGCGAGCACGCCGCCGCGGCGCAGGAGACGCCCGGGCAGGACGTGGTCAAGCCGATCGACGCGCCGATCAAGGAGACCGGCGGCCTGGCGATCCTGCGCGGCAACCTCGCCCCGGGCGGCTCGGTGGTCAAGCTGAGCGGCCACGAGCGCCGCCATCACCAGGGCCCGGCTCGTGTCTTCGACGGGGAGGAGGCCGCGATGCAGGCGCTCCTCGAGGGCCGCATCAAGAAGGGCGACGTCGTCGTCATCCGCGCCGAGGGCCCGGTCGGCGGCCCGGGGATGCGCGAGATGCTCGGCGTCACGGCGGCGATCAACGGCGCCGGCCTGGGCGAGCACGTCGCGCTCATCACCGACGGGCGCTTCAGCGGCGCCACCCACGGCTTCATGGCCGGCCACGTCGTGCCCGAAGCGGTCAAGGGCGGGCCGATCGCCGCGGTCAGCGACGGCGACATCATCACGATCGACGTCGACGCGCGCCGGATGGACGTCAACCTCACCGACGACGAGATCGCCGAGCGCGCCGCCGCCTACGAGCCGCCGCCGAACCCGGACACGACCGGCGTGCTGGCCAAGTACGCGGCGCTCGTCTCCGACGCGTCGGAGGGCGCGGTCACGAACCCGGCGCTCGGGCGCCGGCCGGGCCCGGTGACCGTCGAGCCCGAGGCCGGCCCGGTCTACCAGCCCGAGCCGTAGGCCGGCGTGCAGGATCGCCGGGGGCCGACCGGCCCCCGGCGGCTCAGCCGCCGCGCTCGGCGGCGGCGCGCACGCGCTCTGCCTCGGTGTCCGGCTGCTCGGCGAGGAAGCGCCGCAGGTCGGCGTTGAACCGCTCGGGCTCCTCGAGCATCGCCACGTGGCCGGCGTCCTCGTACACGACGAGGCGCGAGTCGGGGATGAGCCGGGCGAACTCGTAGGCGTCCCGCACCGGCACGAGCCGGTCGCGGCGCCCCCACACGATGAGCGTCGGCGCGCGGATGTCCGACAGCCGGTCGCGGATCGGGTAGTCGGTGAGCGCGTCGAGCGCCTGCACGAACCCGGGCTTGCCGGCGCCCTTGATCTGCTCGGCGACGAGCGCGGGATGCAGCCGCTCGGGGTGCGCGGCGACGATGTTCATGAGGAACGCGCGGCCGCGCGGTCGGCGGACCATCCAGTCGGCCTGGGCGAGGATGTGGCCGGTGACGTGCTGGGCGAGGTTCTCGGTCACCTCGAGCAGCCGCAGGATCCGCTCGTTGCGCTGGTGCTCGACGCTCAGGCCGGCGGCGCTGACGAGCACGAGGCGCTCGACCCGGTGCGGGAAGCGGATCGCGGTCTCGAGGGCGATGAACCCGCCCATCGAGTTGCCGACGACCGCGGCGCCGCCGATCCCGAGGACGTCGAAGAGCCGGTCGAGCCACCGGCCGTAGCCGGGGATCGTGATCTTCTCGCGCGGCATCGGCGACTCGCCGAAGCCGGGCAGGTCGACCGCGACGACACGGTGGTCGCGCGCGAACTCGGGGATGTTCTCGAGCCAGTTCTGCCAGCAGCCGCTGAGGCCGTGGACGAAGATGAGCGGCGGGCCGGACCCGATCTCGATGACGTTCGCCGGGACGCCGTCGACGATGACCCAACGCTGGTGGTCACGCCAGGGGATGTCCATCCAGGCGCGACGGCGCTCTGCGACCATGGCGCTGGTTCATAGCGCATGAAGATCGCCATCGACATCGACTCCACCCTCCACGACTACTGGCCGCTGCTCGCGGCGGCGGCCGAGCGGCGCTTCGGTGTGCGCCTGCCCTACGAGGAGCAGCTCACGTGGGAGATCGACCGGCTGCACCCCGAGCAGCTCCGGGTCTGCGTCGCCGACACCCACGCGCCGGACGCCGTCCTGACCGCCGAGCCGTACCCCGGCGCCGTCGAGGTCGTCCGCGCCTGGCACGAGGCCGGGCACTGGATCCACATCACCAGCCACCGCTCGACCGACGCGCACGAGGCGACCGCGCGGTGGCTGGAGCGCATCGGGCTGCCCTACGACGATCTGCACTGCTCACAGGACAAGATCGCCCGGGCGTCCGAGCTCGGCATCGACGTCCTCGTCGACGACAGCCCGGTGAACCTCGTCCGGGCGCTCGAGGCGGGCATGACCGCGGCGACGCTCCTGCACCCCTGGAACCGGGACGTCGCGGCCGCCGAGGACATCGTCGCGGCCGACGACTGGCCCGGCCTCGCGCGTCGCCTCGAGCCGGTCCTCGGCTGACGCGGCGGGCGGCGCGGAGCCGCTCGCGATCACGGACCGCGATCGCGGCGCGCACGACGCCGAGTTGACGCGGGGTCGTCGCTTCGGGTATCTCCCTGCACTGCGTGCGTTCGCGGGCCTTCATCGGGGTGGCGGTAGCGCTCCTGCTGCTCGTGGCGGGGGCCGTGGGCGTCTACGCGTACGACAGCAGCCGCGAGGACACGATCGCCTCCGGCGTCAGCGTCGCCGGCGTGGCGATCGGAGGGCTGGACCGCGCCGAGGCCGAGGCGCGGCTGCGCGAGCAGCTCGCCAGGCCGCTCACCGAGCCGGTCGTCGTCCGCAGTCGCGGCCGGCGCTTCACGCTGACCGGCAAGGTCGCCCGCATGCGGGTCGACGTGAAGGCGATGGTCGACCAGGCGCTCGCCCGCAGCCGCGACGGGAACGTCCTGACCCGAACGGTCCGCGGTCTGACCGGCGGCGAGGTCGACGCCGACATCGAGCCGGAGGTCGAGTACTCCGAGCGTGCGGTCAGGCGGCTCGTGGCGCGGGTCGCCCGCAAGATCGACCGCCCGCCGCGGGATGCGCGCGTGCGCTTCAGCGGCGACGGCGTCGAGCCGGTCAGCGGCCGGTCGGGCCTGAAGGTCGACCGCGCCGACCTGGCCGAGCGCGTCCGCGGCGCGCTCGTCTCGCCCGACCCGGGCGACCGGCTCGTGACGGCGAAGGTCGCGAAGACCAAGCCCGAGGTCACGACCGCCGAGCTGCGCAAGCGCTACCCCACGGTCATCACGATCAACCGCGCCGCCTACCGCTTGCGGCTGTTCAAGAACCTCCGGCTCGAGGCGGAGTACCCGATCGCGGTCGGGCAGGTCGGCCTGGAGACGCCCGCCGGCCTGTACGACATCCAGAACAAGGCGATCGACCCCGCCTGGCACGTGCCGCACTCGGCCTGGGCGGGCGACCTCGCCGGCCAGGTCATCCCCGGCGGCGTGCCCGAGAACCCGCTGAAGGCACGGTGGATGGGGATCTACGACGGCGCCGGCATCCACGGCACCGACGCGCGCGGCTCGATCGGCACGAACGCCTCGCACGGCTGCATCCGCATGCTCGTCGAGGACGTCATCGAGCTCTACGACCAGGTCGAGGTCGGGGCGCCGGTCTACATCGCCTGAGGGGCCTCGATCTCGGCGACCGGCACCTCCTCCCATCCCCGCTCGAGGAGGGAGGCGTAATGGTCGCTGTGTCGAAGGACCAGTGCGCCGATGTACACCCCCTTCTCCTTCCGGCGCAGGACCGCGTACCACATCGTCGTCGCGTCGTTCGTGCCCTGGATGCGGTGCCACGGCCGGGGCGGCGGCTCGACCCCGTTCGTGATCCCGGCCTCGACGAGCTGACGGTGCGTGGCGATGCGACCGGTCGAGGTGTCGATGAAGAAGACGGCCATCGCCGGCGAGGCTAGCGGCGACGTGCCGCCCGACCTCGGCTGGACCGAGGCGCTGCGGCTCTTCGAGGCCGATCTGCGCCGCCGCGGCTCGGCCGAGAAGACGCTGCGCGCGTACGGCGTCGACCTGCGCCAGCTCGCCTCGTGGGCGCGCATGTCCGGGCTCCGGCCCGAGCAGATCGACCAGCGGGCGCTGCGCCGCTACGCGGCGCGCCTGGGGGACACGCGCCCGGCGCCGACGACCGTCGCGCGCAAGCTCGCCGCGATCCGGGCGTTCTTCCGCGTGCTGCGCGAGCACGGGCTCATCGCCCAGAACCCCGCCGACCTGCTGCCGGCGCCGAAGAAGCCGCAGCGGCTGCCGCGGGCGCTCAAGCCGTCGGAGGTCGCGGCGCTGCTGGACCGGATCCCGCAGTCCGCGCCGCTGGAGATGCGCGACCGGGCGATCTTCGAGCTCGCCTACGCGTGCGGCCTGCGCGCCGAGGAGATCGTGCGCCTGGACGTCGGTTCGATCGACTTCGACGCAGAGCAGGTCCGGGTCGAGGGCAAGGGCGGCAAGACGCGGATGGTCCCGGTGGGGGAGGCGGCGCTGCGCGCGCTCGGCCGCTACCTCGAGCGCGCCCGCCACGCGCTCGCCGCCGGGGACGGCGAGACCGCGCTGTTCCTGTCGAAGTCCGGCCGCCGACTGTCGACCGGAGACGTCCGCCGGCGCCTGCGAACGTGGGAGCGTCAGGCGGCCATCCAGGGCGGCATCTCGCCACACGTCTTGCGGCACAGCTTCGCCACTCATCTTCTCGAGGGAGGTGCCGACCTAAGGGCTATCCAGGAACTGCTCGGACATGCTTCCTTGTCGACGACCCAGATCTACACCCGGGTAGACTCGGCGCGGCTCAAGACCGCCTACTCGCGCAGCCATCCCCGAGCGTAGGCTCGGCACCGTTTTGGAGACCAACGTCAAGGCCATCGAACTGCGGGACCTGTGGCGCCGTTACAAGGCGACGCAGGACGACAAGGCGCGAGAGCGCCTCGTCGTCGCCTATTCGCCGCTCGTCAAGTACGTGGCGGGCCGGATGGCGTCAGGGCTGCCCGCGCACGTCGAGGAGGCCGACCTCATCTCGTACGGCCTCGTCGGGCTGATCAGCGCGATCCAGCGCTTCGAGCCCGAGCGTGACATCAAGTTCGAGACCTACGCGATCACGCGGATCAAGGGCGCGATCATCGACGAGCTGCGGTCGCTGGACTGGGTCCCGCGGTCGGTCCGCTCGCGCGCCCGCGACATCGAGCGCGCCAACTCCAAGCTCGAGCACCAGCTCCAGCGCGCCCCCACCGACGAGGAGATGGCGGCCGAGCTGGACATGACCGTCGAGGAGTTCCAGGAGGCGCTGCTGCAGATCTCCAACTCGACGGTCGCCGCGCTCGACGAGCTGTGGACGGTCTCGGACGCCAGCGGCGACCAGGTCTCGCTGCTCGACACGCTCCAGGACCCGGACGCGCCGGACCCGTCGGAGGTCATGGACGCGACCGACATGAAGGACCGGGTCGCCGACGCGATCGCCCGGCTGCCCGAGCGCGAGAAGCTCGTCGTCGCCCTCTACTACTACGAGAACCTGACGCTCCGCGAGATCGGCGAGGTGCTCGGCGTCACCGAGTCCCGCGTCTCGCAGCTGCACACGAAGGCGGTCCTCCGCCTCCGCAGCCGCCTGACCGGCGACGGGTGAGCCGCGGTCTGGCGAATCGTGCGATTCGCCGCTAAGGTCGCGCTCCTGTCATCGACCGGGAGGAGGTCAGGTCATGCACCACCGTGCAGACCGCATCCGCAACGTCGCCCTGGTAGGTCACCGCGGGAGCGGGAAGACGTCGCTGAACGAGGCGCTCCTGTTCCAGGCCGGCGCGATCAACCGGCTCGGCACGATCCAGGACGGCACGACGGTCTCCGACGCCGAGCCCGACGAGCAGCAGCGGCAGATGTCGATCTCGGCCTCGCTCAGCTCGTTCGAATGGCAGGACCGCAAGATCAACCTCCTCGACACGCCCGGCGAGCCCAGCTTCGTCGCCGACGCCCTGGGCGCGCTGCGGGTGTGCGAGTCGGCGGTCTTCGTGGTGAACGGGGTGATGGGGGTCGAGGTCAACACCCACCGCCTCTGGCAGCGCGCCGAGGAGCTCGACATCGCGCGGCTGATCTTCGTGAACATGCTCGACCGCGAGCGGGCCGACTTCTTCCGCACGCTCGAGTCGCTCAAGGCCGCGTTCGGGCGGCACGTCGTGGCGACCGAGATCCCGATCGGGTCCGAGCACGACGTCCGCGGCGTGATCGACCTCGTCGACATGAAGGCCTACGAGTACGACGGGGCCGCCCGCGACAACTGCCGCGAGATCCCGATCCCCGACGACCTGCGCCCGCAGGCCGAGCAGTACCGCGAGCAGCTGATGGACGAGGTCTCCGAGGTGTCCGAGGCGCTCATGGAGCGCTACCTCGAGGGCGAGGAGATCTCGCACGAGGAGATCGTCACCGCCCTGAAGGACGGCACGAACCACGGCGACATCTTCCCGGTCACGTGCGGCGTGGCGACGCAGAACCTCGGGACGAACCGGCTGCTGGACGCGATCGTCGAGGACCTCCCGTCGCCGGTCAAGCACGGCGCGCTCGAGCTGCCGGACATCACGCTCGAGCCCGTCGAGGACAAGCCGCTGTACGCCTACGTCTTCAAGACCAAGGCCGACCCGTTCGCCGGGCGCATCAACCTCTTCCGGGTCTACCAGGGCGTCCTGAAGGGCGACTCGCAGGTGCTCAACACCCGCGCGCACACCAAGGAGCGCATCGGCCACCTCGACGCCGAGGTCGGCCCGGGCGACATCGGCGCGGTCGCCAAGCTCAAGGAGACCCGCGCGGGCGACTGGCTCGCCGACCGCGACGAGCCGATCGAGATGCCGCAGATCAAGCTCCCCGCGCCGGTGATGGCGTTCGCGATGACGCCGAAGAGCAAGGGCGACGAGGACAAGGTCTTCACCGCGCTGCGCCGCCTGCAGGAGGAGGACCCGACGATCGACCTGCACCGCGACCCGCAGACCGGGGAGCAGATCGTCGCCGGCCTGTCGCAGATGCACGTCGAGGTGATCGTCGACCGGATGCGCGAGCGGTTCGGCGCCGAGGTCGAGCTCAAGCCGCCGCGGGTGCCCTACCAGGAGGCGATCCGCAAGCCGGCGAAGGGCCACGGGCGCCACAAGAAGCAGAGCGGCGGCCGCGGCCAGTTCGGCGACTGCCACATCACGATCGAGCCGCTCGACGACGGCCAGTTCGAGTTCGTCGACGAGATCAAGGGCGGCGTCATCCCCGGCTCGTTCATCCCGGCGGTCGAGAAGGGCGTGCTGGACGCGATGGAGCACGGCCCGGTCGCCGGCTTCCCGCTCAAGGGCGTGCGGGTCCGCCTCCAGGACGGCCAGTACCACTCGGTCGACTCGTCCGAGCAGGCGTTCCGGACGGCCGGCTCGCTGGCGATGAAGGAGGCGATGGCGCAGGCCTCGCCGACGCTGCTCGAGCCGATCATGCTCGTCACGCTGTCGGTGCCCGAGGAGTCGGTCGGCGACGTCATCGGCGACCTGAACAGCCGGCGCGGGCGGCCGCAGGGCATGGAGCCCGCCGGCCTGATGACCGAGATCAAGGCCGAGGTGCCGATGGCCGAGATGCTCACCTACGCACCGGATCTCCGCGCGCTGACGGGCGGTCAGGGGGACTACACGATGGAGTTCCTGCGGTACGAGGAGGTCCCCGCGCACCTGGCCCAGAAGGTCATCGAGGCCGCCCGGGCCGAGGAAGGCGCGGCAGCCTGAAACACCCCGTGCACGCCCCGAGGTCCTTCTATCCTCGGGGCGTGGCCCGGAAGTCGATCACGACCTCGCACGCCGCCGTCGCGTGCGACGTCTGCGGCCGGACGCTGTTGCGCGGGGAGCAGGCCGACGTGTTCCTCGTCGGCGGCGCGCGGCGTATGGTGTGCGATCTGTGCACCGCTCGCGCGACCCACGAAGGGTGGATCCGCGAGGGCATGGACCTCGGGCCGTCGCGCCGCGCCGGCGAGGGCCGGCGGCGGTCGCTACTGGGGCGCCTGCGCGGCGGCCGGCGCGAGACCAACGGCCACGACCCGCTCCCGCCCGGCGGGGGCGAGCGCCTGTACGAGCGCGACGCATCCGCCGAGCCCGAGCCCGAGCCGCGGCGCGCGCCCGCCCCGCCGGCCGAGCCGGCCTACGAGCCGCCGCGCGAGCCGCGCCACGTCCACGCGGTGCCGACGAACGCCGAGCTGAAGATGGCCCGGGCGATCGAGGTGTTCAACGCCTCCGAGCATCCGCGGACGGTCGCCGGCGTCGCCCGCTCGCTCGGCGCGCCGCTCGTCGCCGTGCGCCCGTCGCCGACCGAGGGCAGCGTCGTCGGGATCACCGTCGCGTGGGAGCTGTCCTGGTACCGCTACGAGGTCGACCTCGCCGACGAGGCCTCGGGCGTGCGCGTCATCGCGCAGGGCACGGAGCTGTCCGAGCTCGACGAGGCCGACCGCACCGCGAACGCCGCCGCCGACGAGCGTGGCGAGCTGGCGCTCGGCGGCTGACCGCCGGACCGGGTCGGCCGCCGTGCCGCGGCAGGTACAGTCTTCTCACCGATGATCTACTGCGTGGTGCCGCAAGAGCTCGCTCCGGAGCTCTACGACAAGCTCTCGAGCTACTACGCCGACGACCCGAACGTCGAGGTCATCATCGACCGCCGCAAGGGCGAGCGCCGCAGCGACGGCGCCGAGACCGCCGCCGACCGCGACGCCCGCACGATCCGTGATCGCCGCCGCGCGCGCGTCCCGGGCGAGTTCCCGCCGATCGAGACCGAGTAGGGCCCGCCGGCCGTGAAGGTCGGGGCCGAGCGCCGGGAGGCGCTGCGCGAGGCGCTCGAGCGCTCGGGGGCCGAGCGGCGCGAGGCGAAGGGCAGCGGCGAGGTCTGGCGCTACACGCTCGGCACCGGGCACGTGACGCTGTGGCGGACCGGCACCGTGCACGTGTCGGGCAAGGGGGAGGACGCCGAGCTGCTGCGGCGCCTGGTCGAGGAGTTCGCGGTCCCCGACCGGGTCGCCGACGAGCAGCTCCCGCACGACCTGCCCCGCGACGCGGCGTGGGCCGGCGTCGACGAGTCGGGCAAGGGCGACTACTTCGGCCCGCTCGTCAGCGCGGCCGTGGTCGTCGGCCCGCACGAGGCCGCCGAGCTCGCGGCCGCCGGCGTCCAGGACTCCAAGCGGCTGACGGACGGGCGCGTCGCGCGGCTCGCGCCGCTCGTGCGCGAGCACGGCCGCTGGGCGGTGACGACGATCGCGCCGCCCGAGTACAACGCCCACTACGAGGACGCCCGCGCGCAGGGGATGCGGCTCAACCAGATCCTGGCGTGGGCGCACGTGCGGACGCTGCGGACGCTGCTCGACCGCGGGGTCGAGCCCGCCTACGCGATCGTCGACCAGTTCGCCGACCGGAAGGTCGTCGAGCAGGCGGCCGAGGGCCACACCGGCACGCTGCGGATCGTCCAGTTCCCGCGCGCCGAGGCCGACGTCGCCGTCGCGGCGGCCTCGATCCTGGCCCGCGAGCGGTTCCTCGGGTGGCTGCGCGAGGCGTCCGAGCGGGTCGGCGTCGAGCTGCCCAAGGGGGCCTCGGACGCGGTCGTCGCGGCGGCGCGCGAGGTGGTCGAGCGACACGGGCGCGAGGCGCTGGCGAGCGTGGCCAAGCTCCACTTCGCGACGACCGCCAAGGTGCTCGACCCGGACGCCTGAGCTACCCGAGGTGGCCCTCGGCCCGCAGCCACGCCACGGTGCGGTCGAGCCCCTCGTCGAGCGCCACCTGCGGGCGCCACCCGAGCATCCGCTCGGCCTTGGCGATCGAGTACGTGCCGCGGCGCAGCATGTAGTCGACCGACCGCGGGTTGAGGTCCGGGTCGCTGCCGACGCGCTGCATCACCGCCGCGCCCGCGCGTGCGAGCGGCGCGGGGAGGGTCAGCAGCCGCACGCCGAGCTCGTCGGCGTAGCGGCCGAAGAACACGCGGTTCGGCACGCCGGTGCCGCCGCTCAGCGTGAACACCTGTCCCGCGCCCGCGTCCTGCGTCGCCGCGGCGACGATGCCGGTGACGAGATCGTCGACGTAGACCGGGGAGAAGATGCCGCGGCCGCCGTCGGGCAGCGTGAAGCGGCGCGCGCGGATGAGCTTGACCGGCAGCACCGCCCACGCCCCGCTGCCCGGGCCGTACACGTCACCGGGCCGCACGATCGTCACCTGGACGCGCCCCTCGGCGTGCGCCTGGAGGACGAGCTGCTCGGAGGCGATCTTCGTGTCGCCGTAGGGGATCCCGATCGGCCGCACCGGGTCTCGCTCGGTCACGCCGTCGGGGAAGTCGACGCCGAACACCACGACCGACGAGACGTGCAGGAGCCGTGACGCGCCGCCGTCGGCGGCCGCGTCGACGACGTTGCGCGTGCCGGCGACGTTCGCCCGCCACACCGCGACGGGATCGTCGACGCGCAGCGACACGACCGCCGCGGTGTGGACGACGAGATCGCAGCCGGCGGCGTGCCGCTGCCACGCCCCGGGCACGGTGATGTCGCCGGCGACGACGCCGGCGCCGGGGTCGGCGGCCAGGTCCACGCCCCGCACCTCGGCTCCGCCGGCGCGCAGCCGGGCGGCGAGCGCCCGCCCGATGAACCCCGACGCGCCAGTGATGAAGACCCGCATAGGACGGCGCAGCTTGCCATCTCCCGGTAGGGTTGGGCCGTCCGATGCCGGCACGCGACCTGAAGCTCATGCTGATCGCCACCGCCCTGTTCCTGGGGCTGGCGGCCGGCGTGTGCCTCGGCGGCGTGCACGAGGACGTGCTGCTGCTCGCGCCGGTGCTCGTGCTCGCCGTGCCGCTCCTCGGCGGCCGGTACCTCGGTGAGGACGCGATCCACCGCCTCGCGGTCGCCTACCGCGCCCGGCACCGGCGCGCGCCGGCGGCGCTCGCGTCGCGGGCGCTGCGCCGCACCCCGCGCGCGTTCCTGCGCAGCGGGCGGCTCATCGCGTGCGCGCACACGTGCAGGCCCCCGCCGGCGGCCGTCCCCGCCGCCTGCATCCAGGCCTAGCCGCCCCGGCACGCGCACTGCGGCCGGGGCCTGTCGTGCACCCGATCAGCAGTGAGGAGGACCAGTTCCATGCGCCGTACGGCGCTGCTGGCGATCGCCCTGGCCTGGGCGCTCGCCGCTCCCGCCAACGCCCATCAGGGCGACCCGAACTTCGAGTCGATCGTGACCGCCGTCGACGGCGCGCCCGGCGTCAAGGCCGAGGTGCTCGGCGGCGACGACCGCGTGCTCATCGTCAACACGAGCGACGAGACCGTCGTGGTCGCCGGCTACGACGGAGAGCCGTACGCCCGCGTGCGCGGCGACGGCACCGTCGAGGTCAACCGGCGATCGCCCGCGACCTACCTCAACGACGACCGCTACGGCGAGGTCCAGGTGCCCGCCGAGGCGAGCAAGGACGCCGAGCCGCGCTGGGAGGTCGTCGGCCACAACGGCCGCTTCGAGTTCCACGACCACCGCATGCACTGGATGTCGCGGACGCGCCCGCCGCAGGTGCACGACGAGACCGAGCGCACCCGGATCTTCGACTGGACGGTCCCGCTGCGCGTCGGCGAGCGGACCGCGGCGATCCGCGGGACGCTGTGGTGGCGCGGCACCGGCGACGGCGGCGCGCCCGTCGCCGCGTTCGCCGGGCTCGGCGTGTTCGCGCTGCTGGGCGCGGTCGCGGTCGTCGTGGTGCGCCGGCGGCGCCGCGCGGCGGCCGGCGGCGCGGAGCCCGGCGCCGAGGGAGCCGGCGAGGCGTGGTGAGGCTCGCCCTCCTGACCGTCGCGCTGCTCGCCGCGCTCGCGCCGGCCGCCCACGCGCACGCGATCCTCACCGGCTCGGAGCCCGCGAGGGGCGCCGCGCTCGAGCGGGCCCCGGACGAGGTGACCTTCCGCTTCAACGAGCCGATCGAGGCGAGCTTCGGCGCGCTGCGCGTCTACGACGCCTCCGGCGAGCGGATCGACGACGGCCGGATGCGCCGGCCCGGCGGGCGCTCGGACGCCGTCGCCGTCGGCCTGCACGACGGGGTCGGCAGCGGCCGCTACACGGCGACCTACCGCGTCGTGTCGGCCGACAGCCACCCGGTGTCCGGCGGGTTCGTCTTCACCGTCGGGTCCGGCGCCGCCGCGCGCGCCGCCTCGGTCTCCGACCTGCTCGAGGACACCGAGGCGGGCGCGGTGACGAAGGCCGGCTTCGGCGTCGTGCGCGCCGCCGGGTACGCGGCGGCCGCCGCCGCGATCGGCGCGCTCGCGTTGCTGCTCGTCGTGTGGGCGCCCGCGCTGGCCGGCGTCGCGGGCGCCGGCCAGGGGTGGCTGGAGGCCTCGGGCGCGATGGCGCGCCGGGCCGGGCGCGTCCTGGCCTGCGCGACCGTCGCGGGCGTGCTGAGCGCTGCGCTCGCGCTCGTCTTCCAGGGGGCGCTCGCGGCGGGCACGTCGGTCTGGGCGGCGCTCGACCCGTCGGTGGTCGACGAGGTGCTCAGCACGCGGTTCGGCACCGTGACGCTCGTCCGGCTGCTCGCGTGGGTGGCGTTCGGCGCGGTCGTGCTCGCCGCGTTCGGCCGGCGCCGCGCGGCCGGCGCGTTGCGCCCGGCGACGCTCGGCGCCGCGGGCCTTGCCCCGGCGCGGGCGATGCCGCCGGCCGCGGTCGCCGCCGCCGCGGCGGCGCTGCTCGCGATCGCGGCCTCGTTCGGCCTCGGCGGCCACGCCGGCAGCACCGGCCCGACCGCGCTGCTCGTCCCCGCCGACACGCTGCACGTCGTCGCGATGGGCACGTGGATCGGCGGGCTGGTGCTGCTTCTCGCCGCGGTGCCGGCGGCGACGCGCCGGCTGGCCGAGGGCGAGCGGACACGCCTGCTCGCGGCGGTGCTGGTCCGCTTCTCGCCGCTCGCGGTCGCCGCGGTCGCGACGCTCGTCGTGACCGGGACCGCCCAGGCCGTCGTGCATCTCGGCGCGGTCGACGACCTGTGGGAGACCGCGTTCGGCCGCTCGATCGCGATCAAGGTCGTCCTCCTCGGCGGCCTGGTCGCCCTCGGCTACGTCAACCGGCGGCGGCTGACGCCGCGCCTGCGCGAGCTCGCCGACCGGGGCGAGGCGCCGGGGCGCCCCGGGCGCCGCCTGCGCACCGCGCTGCGCGCCGAGATCGCGCTCGCCGCCGCTGTGCTCGGCGTCACCGCCGCGCTCGTCAGCTACGCGCCGGCGTCGGCCGGCGACGACCTGCTCGCGCGCTCGCTGGACCTCGGCCCGGCGAAGGCGGAGCTCACGATCGAGCCCCTCCGTGCCGGGCCGCAGGAGATCCACGTCTACCTCTTCGACCGCGAGACCGGCGCGGCGCTCGACCCGATCGACGAGTTCGGGGTCACCGCCGCGCTCCCGGACAAGGACCTCGGGCCGCTCGACCTCGGCCTGCGCAAGGCGGGCCCCGGCCACTACACGACGTCGGCGGGGACGATCTCGCCCGCCGGCGAGTGGGAGGTCGAGCTGCGCCTGCGCACCAACCGCCTCGACATCGCCACCGAGACGGTGCGGGTCGAGGTGCGCTGACAGACCCCGCTTCCGTTCCCCGACCCCGAAGGAGACACGATCCATGCATCCCAGGGCCAGCCGACTGATCGCCGCCGCGACCGCCGCGGGCGCGCTCGCCGTCCCGGCCGCGGCCGGGGCGCACGTCACCGCTGCGCCCATCGGCGACGTGCCCGCCGAGGGCTACGGCAAGGTCGACTTCCGCGTCCCGCACGGCTGTGACGGGTCGCCGACCACCGCGATCACCGTGCGGCTCCCCGACAACGTCGTCGGCGCCACGCCGCAGGTCGTCCCCGGCTGGAAGATCAGCGTGAAGGAGGGCAAGCTCGCCAAGCCGGTCGAGGCGCACGGCGAGCAGATCACCGAGGGCGTGCGCGAGGTCACGTGGCGTGGCGGCCCGCTGCCCGACCACCACCTCCAGGAGTTCGGGATGAGCATCCAGACCTCCGGCAAGCCGGGCGAGAAGGCCTGGTTCAAGATCCTCCAGGAGTGCGAGCAGGGCGAGACCGCCTGGGCCGAGATCCCGGAGGACGGCGGCGAGGAGCCCGACACGCCGGCCGCCGGGATCACGCTCGCCTCCGGCGACGACCATGCCGCCGCCTCGGACGACGCGCAGGGCGCCGCCGAGCCGGCCTCCGCGCCCGCCGGCGAGAACGCCGCCGCCGTGAGCGCCGACGACCTCGACGGCAAGGCCTCCAAGGGCCTGGCGATCGGCGGCCTCGTGGTCGGCGTGGTCGGGCTCCTCGCGGGCCTGACCGGGATCACGCTCGCCGGCCGCGCCCGCCGCTCCGCGTAGCCGGGACACGGGGCGCCGCCGGCTCGGTGGCGCCCCGCGGCCGCGCGCGCGGGCGCGCCGGCCGGGCCGGCGCCTAGGACGTCTCGCCGCCGTACAGGTACTCGGCGGCGATCGCGCCCCAGTCCGCCTCCGCGCGCAGGCGGCTGAGGACGGTGGCGACGAGCGCGTGCATGCGGCGGATGAGCAGCGACGCGGGCGGGACCGTGAACTGCTCGGCCTGCCGGCGCGCCTCTGCGAGCTCCTCCGGCGTCAGGTCCCTGCCGTCGCGGCGCGGGCGGCGCGGCCCCGAGCCGCTGAACCGGTGGACGCCCGGGATCGCGTACCAGCGCAGCGCCGGTCGCATGAGCGCCATCGCCCAGCCGGGGTCGACCGCGTCGGCGCGCTCGGCGGGGATGTAGCCCGCGCGCACGAGCGCGGCCTTCAGCGCCTCGGGGTCGTCGTCGCGCACCGCCGCGGCGAGCGCGCGCTCGGCGTCCAGGTGCTCGGCGGGCACGTCGCGCAGCAGCCCGAAGTCCAGGAAGCAGACGCGCCCGTCGTCGCACAGCAGGTAGTTGCCGGGGTGCGGGTCGCCGAGCGCGATCCCGTGCCGGTAGAGCAGGTCGAAGAAGAAGCGGAAGACCTGCTCGCCGAACGCGTCGCGGGCCTCCTCGCCGAGCTGCCGGACGGCGTCGAACCGCAGCCCCTCGACGTACTCGCTGACGAGCACCCGGCGCGTCGACAGCTCGGTGTGCACGCGTGGGACCCGGGCGTAGGCGCTGCCGCGTACGAGGCGGGCGATCCGGCGCTGGTGCTGGGCCTCGAGCTCGTAGTCGAGCTCCTCGCCGATCCGTTCGCGCAGCTCGGCGAGCATCGCCCTGCCGTCCAGGCCGGGGGCCAGCCGGCGCACGAGCGGCAGCAGCAGGCCCGCGTTGCGCAGGTCGGTCTCGACCGCCTCGGCGACACCCGGGTACTGGACCTTCACGGCGACCTGCTCGCCGTCGCGCGTGACCGCACGGTGGACCTGGCCGATCGACGCCGCGGCGAACGCCTGCTCGTCGAACTCGCGGAACGTGCGCGACAGCGGGCCGCCGAGCTCTGCGCGCAGCAGCTTCTCGAGCTTGGCGAACGGGACCGGCGGGACGTCGTCGCGCAGCGACGCCAGCCGCCGCTGCAGCGCCTCGCGCTCGTCCTCGGGGAGGCCGTCGAACTCGACGAGCGACAGCATCTGGCCGACCTTCATCGCGGCCCCGCGCATCTGGCCGAGCTGCTCGACGAGCTGGTCGACGAGCGCGGCGGCGCGCCGGGTCGACGCCTCCTCGGCGCGCTCGGGCGAGCGCACCCGGTTCGCCGCGCGCGTGCCGGCGACGCGCAGCGACTGGCCGGCCACCATGCGGCCCACCCGCGCGGTCCGCGACAGCCGCCCGGCGGGCAGCCGGCCGGCCTCGCGCGGCTCGTCCTCCGCCTCGCTCGCCATCGGTCGGGAGGGTACGGGGCGGCGGCCGGGACGCACCCCGTCCACGCGAGCGCGCCGGCCCGTCGCCACGGGCCGGCGCCGGCCCGTCGCCACGGGCCGGCGCGCCCTCGAGGGACGTCCTGCGGGGATGTCAGGCAGGCTCGGGCGCGAGCGCCACGCCGACCGCCGGGGCCTCGGCGGCCTCGGGCTCGTCCGGGACCTCGACGCGGCGCAGCACGACGGCGGTGACGATCGCGATGCCGAGCAGCGCCAGGGCGGCCACGCCGGCGGCGACGTGCATCCCGCTCGCGAACGCGGCCTGGGCGGCGGCCAGCACGCCGTCGGGGAGCTGGGCCGCGACGCCGGTCGCGCCGCCGAGCGTGTCGCGGGCCGCGTCGGCGACCTGCGGTGCGACGCCGGACGGGACCGCGTCCTGCATGTCGGCCCGGTACATCGCCGTCCCGAGGCTGCCGAGCAGCGCGATGCCGAGCGCGCCGCCGAGCTCCGCGCCCGTCTCCGAGATGCCGGAGGCCGCGCCCGCCCGCTCGGCCGGCGCGGCGCCGAGGATCATGCCCATGCCGAGCGTGACGGCCGGCGCCATGCCGATCGACATGACGACCATCGAGACGACGATCGGCCACGGACCCGAGCCCGTGTCGGCCTGGGTGATGAGCGCCATGCCGAGCGCCGAGACGGCCATGCCGAGCCCGATGACGTAGGCGGGGCGCATGAGCGCGGCGACCTTCGGCGTCAGCGTCGACACGACCATCATCGCGGCGATGCCGGGCAGGCCCAGCAGGCCGGCCTCGAGCGGCGAGAGCCCGAGCCCGAGCTGCATGAACTGCGCGGTGAACAGCGAGATGCCGTACATGACCATGGCGCCGGTGACGTTCGCGGCGATCGCGGTCGTGAACTCGCGGTTGCGGAACAGCGCGACGTCGATGAGCGGGTCCTCGAGCCGGAGCTGGCGGACCGCGAAGATCGCCCCGAGGAGCACGCCGCCCGCGACCGCCGCCACCGCCGCGGCCGTCAGGCCCTCGGTCGCGACGTCCTTCACGCCCCAGATCACGGCGAGGATCGCGGCGACCGACAGGCCCGCGCTGACGAGGTCCAGGCGGCCGGCGTCGGGCGCGCGGTACTCGGGGACGAGCCGCGGGCCGAGGACGAGCAGCGCCGCCATGACCGGCACGTTGGCGAGGAAGACCGAGCTCCAGGAGAAGAACTCGAGCAGCGTGCCGCCGACGACCGGGCCGAGGCCGGCGCCGCCGGCGAACGAGGCCATCATCACGCCGAGCGCCGCGGTGCGCTCCTTCGGGTCGGTGAACAGCGCGGAGACGAGCGCCATCGCCGACGGCGCGAGCGTCGCGCCCGCCAGGCCCTGGATCGCCCGGGCGGCGATGAGCATCTCGGGACTCGACGACAGCGCGGCGAGCACCGACGCGGCGCCGAACGCGGCGGCGCCGGTGAGCAGCACCCGGCGCCGCCCGACCCGGTCGCCGAGCGTGCCCATCGTGATGAGCGCGCCGGCGATGAGGAAGCCGTAGATGTCGGTGATCCACAGCAGTTGAGCGCTGCTCGGATCGAGGTCGGCGGCCAGCGACGGGACGGCCAGGAACAGGACCGTCAGGTCCATCGTGACGAGCACGCACGGCAGGGCGAGGACGGCGAGCGCGATCCACTCGCGACGGCCGGCGGAGGTGGTGGTGGAGGTGGTGCTGGTGGTCTGCATGCTTCCCAGGACGGGGGAGTGCGGGAGAACTCATCGGTCGCCCTCGCGGCGTGGCGGCCGACCTGCCGTGATAGACCCGTCCGCGTGTTCTCGCCGACCGCTTCGCAGGCGACCGGGGCCGCGGGAGGGCGCGCGACCGCGCTGCTGGCCGCGACCGGCGCGGGGCTCGTGCTCGCGGCGATGGCGTTCGGCGCGATCCACATCGTCCGCGAGGACGCGGGCAGCGGCGCGGGGCTCGGCGCCGCGCTCGCGCTCCTGCCGGTGCCGGCCTACCTCGCGGTCGTGCTGTGGGTCGACCGCGTCGAGCCCGAGCCGCCGCTGCTCCTCGCCGCGGCGTTCGCCTGGGGCGCCGGCAGCGCGTTCACGATCGCCTACACGCTGAACACCGCCGGGACGCTGGTCGTCGGCGAGATCCACGGCGCACACGTCGGCGCCATCTACTTCCAGTCGGTGTCGGCGCCGGTCGTCGAGGAGACGCTGAAGGCGCTGCCGCTCTTCGCGCTGCTCGCGTTCGCACACGACCGCATCGACGGGCCGGTCGACGGCGTCGTGTACGCGGCGGTCGCGGCGCTCGGGTTCGCGACGACGGAGAACGCGCTGTACTACGGCCGCGCGGCTGTCGAGGGCGGCCTGCCCGAGGCGCTCGACCGCTTCATCCTGCGCGGCGTGTGGAACCCGGCGATGCATCCGATGTGCACGGCCGCGACCGGCATCGGCGTCGCCTACGCGGCGGTCCGGCGCGGGCGGGTGCGGCTGCTCGCGGCGGCGGCCGGGCTCGGCTTCGCGATCGTGCTCCACAGCGCCTGGAACACCTCGATCACCGTCGGCTGGTACCCGGTCGTCTACTACGCCCTGTTCATGCCGCTGCTCGCCGCGCTGGCGGCGATCGTCGTCGCGGTCCGGGCACGCGACACGCGGGTCCTGGCGGCCCACCTGCCGGCCGCGCTCGGCCGCGAGCGCGTCGAGGCCGAGCTGGGCTCGCCGGCGGGCCGCCGCGCCCTTCGGGCGGTCGCGCGACGGCGGGGCGGCGCGAGCGGCCGGCGCCTGGCGATCGCGTACGAGCGGACGGCGATCGAGCTCGCGTTCCTCGAGCGGCGCGTCGCCCTCGGGCATCGCCGCGCCGACCCGGACGGCGCGCGGCGCCGCGCGCTGCGCGACCGCTTCCTCGCGCTCGAGGCCGAGCTGCGCCGCCTGCAGATCCTCAGCGCCGCCGGCCCGGTCGTCGCGGCGCACGGTCCGCTCGTGCACAGGGAGAGGCTGCGGGTCTGGTTCGGCGTGTCGCTCGAGCGTGACCTCGTCGTGCACGTCAGCAACACGGGCGGCCGGCCGCTGGTGGTCGAGGAGATCGCGCTGGCCGGCCCGCCGTGGCGTCGCGGGGAGCCGGTCACGCTGCTGCCGGCACCGGTCGCGCTCGTCCCCGGCGGCCGCGCGTCGCGGATCGTGCCGGCGCGCACGGTCGTCGGGCACGCCCGGTCCGGCCGGCGCTGGGTGTACGCCCGCACCGAGCGCGGGCGGTCGCGGGCGCGGCGCATCCCGCCCGGCGTGCTCGACCACCTCTCGCGCGATCCCGACCGGGCGGGATCGCCGCCGCCCGGGCGGTGACGGCTCCCGCGCCCGCGGACGCGTACGATCGCCCGTCTCGGCCGTGACCCTCGTCCTGTGGCTGCTCTTCCTCGTCCCGCTCGCGCTCGGGCTGACCGTGCAGGCGCTGCTGCGCTCCGTCTTCATGCGCTACCGGGCGGTGCCGAACCGCCTGCGCGTCACCGGCGCCGAGGCGGCGCGGGCGCTGCTCGACGCGCGCGGGCTGTGGCGGGTGCGGATCGAGCTGACGCCGGGCACGCTCACCGACCACTACGACGGCGACACGCTGACGCTGCGCCTCTCGCCGCCGATCGCCGCCGAGCGCAGCATCGCGGCGCTCGGCATCGCCGCGCACGAGGTCTCGCACGCCTACCAGCACGCCGAGGGCGACAACGCCTACCAGTGGCGGCGCACGATCGGCGAGCCGCTCGCCCGCTTCGCGCCGTTCTCGGGCTTCGTGTTCATCGGCGGGTTCTGGTTCGGCAGCCCGCTCCTGATGGCGCTGGCGCTCGCGTACGCGGCTGGGCTCGTCCTGTTCGCGCTCGCCACGCTGCCGGTGGAGCTGGGCGCGAGCCGCCGCGCGCTGCACCTGCTGCGCGCGACGCGGCTCGTCGATCCCGCCGAGGCGTGGGGCGTGCGGTGGGTGCTCGGGGCGGCGGCGCTGACCTACGTCGTCGGGCTGCTCGACCGGCTCGGGCTGTTCTTCGCCCTCGTCGTGCTCGCCGAGGCGCTGCGCAGCGCGGCGACGTGAGCGCTACCGGGCGGGCGTGGCGGCCGTGACGTCGCCGAGCAGCTCGAGCGAGCGCAGCCGCGACGCGACGCTGTCGCCCTGGTGGACGACCATGACCTCGTCGGCATCCGCGTGCGCGCGGAAGCGCTCGAGCTCGGCGCGGACGTGGTCCGGCCGTCCGGCCGCCGTGTACGTGAGCATCTCGTCGACGTGGCGGGCCTGCGGCGAGGCGAGGATCGCGTCGAGCTCCTCGTCGGTCAGGCGCCGGCCGGGCCGCTTGAACAGCCCGCGGGCGAACGTGCGCCGGCGCGTCTCGAGCTGGGCGCGGGCGGTCTGTTCGTCGTCGGCCGCGACGACGTTGAAGCCGGCGATCACGTAGGGCGCGTCGAGCTGCTCGGACGGCTTGAACTGCTCGCGGTACGTCGCGACGGCCTCGTGCAGCGCGGCGGGCGCGAAGTGCGACGCGAACGCGTAGGGGAGCCCGAGCGCGGCGGCGAGCTGCGCGCCGAACAACGACGAGCCGAGGATGTAGAGCGGCACGTGCGTGCCGCGGCCCGGGGTCGCGTGGACGTGGGGGACGCGGGTCTCGTCGCCGAGGAAGCCCTGGAGCTCGAGGACGTCCTGGGGGAACGTCTCGGCGGCGCGCAGGTCGCGCCGCAGGGCGCGGAGCGTGTTCTGGTCGGTGCCGGGCGCGCGCCCGAGCCCGAGGTCGATCCGCCCCGGGTGCAGCTCGGCGAGCGTCCCGAACTGCTCGGCGATCACGAGCGGCGCGTGGTTGGGCAGCATGACGCCGCCCGCGCCGAGCCGGATCGTCTCGGTGTGTGCCGCGACGTGGGCGATGAGGACGGCGGTCGCCGAGGAGGCGATCGACCGCATGTTGTGGTGCTCGGCGTACCAGACGCGGGCGTAGCCGAGCGCCTCGGCGCGCTGCGCGAGCGTCACGGTGCCCTGGAGCGCGTCGCGGACCGTCTCGTTCTCGCCGACCGCGGCGAGATCGAGCATCGAGATGGGGGCGGGCGTCGTCATCGCTCCCGACGCTAGCGCCCCGCGATCGGGCATCCTCCGCGCCGATGACCGCGGACCGCCTGACGTGGGCCGTCGACCGCCTCGCCGTCGGGCCCGGCGAGCACGTGCTCGAGCTGGGCAGCGGGCACGGCGTCGCGGCGTCGTCGATCTGCGCGCGCGGCGGGACGGTCGTCGGCCTGGACCGCTCGGCGACGATGACCGCCGCCGCGTCGCGCCGCAACGCGCAGGCGGTGCAGGAGGGCCGCGCACGGTTCGTCACCGCGGCGGTCGAGGACGCCGACCTGGCGGACGAGCGGGTCGACAAGGTGCTCGCGATCCGGTTCCCGCCGCTGCTGCGCGGCGACGCGGGGCCGGCGCTCGCGCTCGTCCGACGCCATCTGGCGCCCGGCGGTGCGCTCTACGTTGCCGAGCAGCCGCCGGGCGCGGGCGGCGGCCGGCGCGTCGCGGACGCGATCGCCGCGCGGCTCGAGAAGCACGGGTTCGTCGTCGGCGAGGTCGTGGTCGAGGACGGCGGGCCGGCGCGGGTGTGCGTCGTCGGCCGGCCGGGGTGAGCCGCCCGCCTACGGCTTGCCGTCGCCCTTGCCGACGTTGAACGTCCGGCCCTCGGCGCGCACCCCGGCACGCTCGTCCATCGCCGCGACGACGCGGAAGCGATCGTGGAGCCAGGTGACCCGCTCGGTCCCGGTCAGGCGGTTGCGGGCGCGCCAGCGGGCGAAGCAGCGGAGCTCGGAGCTCGAGCGGCGCCGGCAGCGGATCTGCAGGTTGCGCACCTTCGGGCAGCCCTTCTCGCCCTCACAGCGGATGAGGCCGCGCACCCAGCTCATCGCCTTCTGCCTGGTCAGGCGCGCGAACGCCGAGAGGTCGACCACGCGCTCGGCGAGCACCTGGTCGCCGGGACCGACCAGGCACACGCGCTGGTGCGGTCCGTCCTCGCGCTCGAGGATGGCGTTCTCCCGCGTGAGCGTCAGCGGAGCCGGGCCGGCGTCGGACCACACGTACGCGCGGCCGCGGCTTCCGGGCGCGGTCATCGAGGCGATCGAGCTGCACGGCCGGCGCGCGGGCAGCGAGTAGACGGCGGCGCTCACGAAGCAGCCGGGACAGCCGGCCTGGTCGACGGTCGCGGTCAGCCGCGCGTAGACGGTCGCGCTCGTGGCGCTCTCGTACGGCTCGAGCCGGTCGATCGACCCGGTCACCTGCGCGGGCGCGGCGGCCGGCGGGAGGAGGAGCGCCGCCGCCGCGAGGAGCAGTGAGAGACGCATCCCAGACATCGGGCGCAACCGTAGATCGGGGGCGGATCGCCTCCGACGCCGGTTGGTGAGCCGGGCTTCAGAGCTGCTGATCGGCGCCGCCGGCCAGGCCCGGGAAACGAAGAACCCCCGCGGCTGCGGGGGCTTCACGAGAGCGGATGATGGGACTCGAACCCACGACCTTCTGCATGGCAAGCAGACGCTCTAGCCAACTGAGCTACATCCGCGTGGCGGCTGCGCAGTATAGCCCGTCGGATCAGCCGCGCCGAAGCCGGAACGCCATCATGAGGACGGTCCCGATGTTCCCGGGGCCGTCGGAGATCTCGAGGTGATCGGCGAGGTTCGCGATGAGCGGCAGACCGAGCCCCAGGCCGGGGGAGTCCGGCCGTGGCGTCATGCCGCGGCCCTGGTCGGAGACGTGGACGCGGATCTCCTCCTCGAGGACCTCGGCGTGGAGGATGAGCGGGCCGATGTCGCCCGGCGGATAGGCGTGGACGACGACGTTCGCGCACGCCTCGCCGACCGCGAGGGCCAGGTCCGTGGCGACGTCCTCGTCGACGCCGCTGCGCTCCGCGAGGCGGACGACGGCGTGGCGGAGCGGGGCGACGTTCTCCGCGACCGCAGGGACGGTTCGGCCGAACGCAGCGGGCGAACGTGCCTCCTCGGGCCCCATGGCGCTCCTGGTGCCCCGACGCGGAGGGGGCAAACGTCGCGTGTCCGCGGTGCATGCGGGCGCCCACCGGGAATCGGCGCGCTCGCGTAGAAGCAAGCGATCGTGGACCTGTCGCTCGGCGAGATCATCGGCTCGGTCCTGCCCGGCATGGCGACCGGGCTCGGCGGCCTGGCGCTGCTGCTGATCCGCGGCCGGCCGACGACGCGGCTGCTCGACGTCCTCACGGGGCTGACCGCGGGGATCATGCTCTCCGCCTCGGTCTTCAGCCTGCTCCTTCCGGCGCTCGACCGGGGCTCGATCCTCGGCGTGACGACCGGGTTCCTCGTCGGCGCCGGCTTCCTCGCGGTGCTCGACGCGACGGTGCCGCACATCCACGCGCGCTTTGCCGAGCGCGGCCGCGAGGAGAACCCGCGCGATCCGGCCCGCCACCGCGCGATCCTGCTGCTCCTCGCGCTGACGATCCACAACGTGCCGGAAGGCATGGCGGTCGGGCTGGCGTTCGCGGCGGGCGGGGTGGAGCTCGGGCTGCCGACCGCGATCGCGATCGGCGCGCAGAACATCCCGGAGGGCTTTGCGGCCGCGGCTCCGCTGCTGAGCGCGGGGATGCCCAAGCGGCGCGCGATCGGCTTCGCGTTCGCGACGGGCGCGGTCGAGCCGCCGGCGGCGCTCCTGGCGGCCGTCGCGGCGGGGATCGCGGGGGCGATGCTCGTCGGCGGCCTGGCGTTCGCGGCCGGGGCGATGATCTACGTGGTCGTCGACGAGCTCATCCCGGAGGCGCACGGCAACGGGAACGAGCGGTACGCGACGCTCGCGCTCATCGGCGGGTTCGTGGTGATGCTCGTGCTCGACAACGCGCTCGGCTGAGGCTCCGCCGCCGTACGCCGTCATCGACCGCTCACACGAGCCAGGAGAGCAGGCGCCCGCGCGACCAGCAGCGGCCGAGCGCCGCGGTGTGGAGGGTCGAGCGCTCGGCCAGCGCCAGCCCGAGGATGCTGTGGCCGGGGGCCCGGCGATCACCGAGCGTCGGGATCTCCGGCGCGACGCCGACGCCCTCGGCCGAGACCCAGGCGACGGGCCGGTCGGCGGCCGCGTCGCGCAGCCGGCGGACGAACTCGGCGCGGCGCCCGGGCCGGAGCTGCGACAGCGCCCAGGTCGTGATCACGACCGGGAGGGCGCCAGCCGGCACGCGGCCGATCGCGTCGGGCAGCGCCTGGACCGGGTCGCTGCGGAGCAGCACAGGAGGCGCCGCGGCCGCCAGGGTGAGCTGCGCCTCGAGAAGGGCGCGGCGCTCGGGCTCGTCGGGAGGGACGGTCGCCCGCAGCCAGCGCGCGTCCTCGGGGTCCGTGACGTCGAGCGGCGCGCGGTCGACGCCGATCCGGGCGACGACCGGCGGCATCGGGCGGTCCGGGACGGGCCGGTCGCCGACGACCGACGCCGACATGCGCGCCGGCGAGGCCGGATCGCCCGGCACCAGGCCGTCGCCGTAGTCGATCCGGACGCGATCGACGGTGAGGTTCAGCGCGGCCGAGCACCGGACGTCGATGAGCCCGACCGCGTCGGCGCCTGCCCGCCGCGCGGCCTCGGCGATCGCGGGATACAGGACGGTCGCGCGCCCGGTCTCGTCGCGCGGCACCCGCCTGCGCGCCGCGATCGCGGCGACCTCGGCGCTCATCGCCCGGAGCGTGGCTGTCGCGGCCGCCGCCGCTGCGTCGGCGTCCCCGGACGCGCAGGCGGCGGCGAGGGCGGGAGCGCGCCCGGCGAGGGCGAGGTCGTGGAGCGCGGCGAGGATGAGCGCGGGATGCCGCCGGTTCGCCGGGGCGGCCTCGATCGCCCCGAGCGCCTGGGCGGAAGCGCCCAGCGCGGCGGCGACCCGGGCGGACAGGGGAGAGGTGGCCGGGTCTGCGGCAAAGCGCCGGTACGCCTCGGCGAGCCTGCGCCGCTGCACGGCTCCGGTCCCGCGTGGAGAGGAGGCCGCCATGGAGGGCGATCGTAGGCGCCGCCGGATCGCGCCGCCGCCGCCGGGTCCGGGTCCTGGCCGCGAGCGGCAGGCGGGTGAGAGGCGCCGACCGGAATCGAACCGGTGTACGCGGCTTTGCAGGCCGCTGCGTAGCCACTCCGCCACGGCGCCGTGGGTGGGCGGATCCGAGTCTAGGACACGATGCGGGGCCGGCGGCAGCTCGCGCCCCGAGCGGCGCTCGGTCCCCGCGCTCGGAGGACGACCCGGATCGAACGCGCGCTACGTCGACCGTTTCGTCGGGCTCGTCCGCCGCGGCGCGCCCCGGCACTCCGCGGCCGGAGCGAGCCGGACGAAACGCGCACCAGGCCGTCCGTCTCGTCCGGCGCGCCCTGCTCGCGACCGCACCCGCAGTCAACGCGTGCCGGCGCGAACCACCGCTTCCGCGGAAGCGCGCGTGGCCGCGGACGACGGCGCCGCCGGCGTCGTCACGGCCCGATCGCCGAGGAGGACCGAGAACGCCCCGACGTGCCCGCCGGTGCTTGCTACGCTTCCGCATCCCAGGGGCGATTAGCTCAGCTGGGAGAGCGCCTGCTCGACAAGCAGGAGGTCACTGGTTCGAGCCCAGTATCGCCCACTACTCCGAAGCCCCGCAGCCGCGGGGCTTCTCTCGTTCTGAGGGCGGGCGGTGTGCAAGCCCCGGCGCCACCCCGCATGATGTCGGGTCATGGCATCCGACACCCAGGGCCCGACGCCACTCGGAACCGGAGATCTGACCCATCGGTGCGACCCGGCCTCGCTCGGGTTCGCGTCCACCGCGGAGCTCGAGCCGCTCACCGAGGTCGTCGGCCAGCCTCGGGCGGTCCAGGCCGTCGACCTGGCGCTGTCGATGCGCGGTCGCGGCTACAACATCTTCGCGACCGGGCCCGCGGGCACCGGCCGGCGCACGACGCTCGAGACGCTCCTGCGTCAGCGCGCCGAGGAGCGCCCGGCGCCGCCGGACGTCGTGTACGTCTACGACTTCAAGAAGCCGCAGGCGCCTCGCGCCCTCACGCTCCCGGCGGGGCGCGGCCGGCAGCTCGAGCAGGACCTGCAGACGTTCGTCACGCAGGCCCGCGAGCAGATCCCGCTCGCGTTCGAGAGCTCGAGCTACCAGGAGCGCCACCGCCAGATCCACGAGTCGATGAACCGCCGCCGCGAGGAGATCATCGGCCCGCTGCGCGAGGAGGCGCTCAAGCGCGGGATCGGGCTGCAGCTCACCCCGGCCGGCCTGGTGACGGTGCCGATCATCCGCGGGCGGCCCGCGACGCCCGAGGAGTTCGAGCAGCTCCCCGAGCCCGTGCGCGACCGCTACCTGCGGTCGCTGGAAGAGCTCCGCGAGCCGACGGCCGCCGCGATCCAGGAGCTGCGGCGCATCGAGCGCGAGAGCCGCGACGCCCACGTCGAGCTCGACCGCGAGGTCGGCGAGTTCGCCGCCGGCCATCTCGTCGACGAGCTCAAGAGCCGCTGGTCGGACAGCCAGGAGGTCCTGGGCTGGCTCGACGACCTGCGCGGCGACATGATCGAGCACCTGGGCGAGTTCCGGACCGAGCAGCAGGGCCCGGAGATGCTGCCGCCGGTGATCGCGGCGGCGCGCGAGGCGTTCTTCCGCCGCTACGCGGTCAACTGCTTCGTCACGAACGACCCGGACGGGCACGCGCCGGTGGTCGTCGAGCCGCTCGCCGGCTACTACGACGTCTTCGGCCGCATCGAGTACGAGGCGGCGATGGGCGCGTTCGCCACCGACCACCTGCACCTGCGGGCCGGTGCGCTGCATCGCGCCAACGGCGGGTTCCTCGTGCTCCAGGCGCTCGACGTCCTGCGCCAGCCGTTCGTGTGGGACCGGCTGAAGGAGGCGCTGCGGCGCGGCAAGGCGCGGCTCGCGAACCTCGGCTCGCAGGTGACGCTGTTCCCGACCGCCGCGCTCGAGCCCGACGAGATCGACCTCGACATCAAGGTCGTGCTCGTCGGTCCCGGCGACGTCTACCACCTGCTCCACGCGCTCGACGAGGACATGCGCGGCCTGTTCAAGATCCGCGCGGACTTCGACGACCAGATGCCCCGCGACGAGGAGGGCATCCGGCACTACGCGCGGTTCGTGAACCGCGTCGCGCGCGCCAACGGGCAGATCCCGTTCGCCGCCGACGCCGTCGCACGCCTCGTCGAGCACGGCAGCCGGCTCGCCGGCCACCGCGAGCGCCTGACGACGCGGTTCGGGCGGCTGTCGGACGTCGTCGAGGAGGCCGCCGAGTGGGCGGCCCGCGCCGGCCAGGACGTCGTCCGCGCGCAGGACGTCCAGCGGGCACTCGACGAGCGCGTCTACCGCTCGAACCTCGTCGAGCAGCGCCTGCGCGAGATGACCGAGGAGGGCACGCTCCGGGTCGAGACCGAGGGCGCGGTCGTCGGCCAGGTCAACGGCCTGGCCGTGATCTCGCTCGGCGACCACTCGTTCGGCCGCCCGACGCGGATCAGCGCCACGGCGTCACCCGGCGACGGCACCGTCGTCAACATCGACCGCGAGGTCGAGCTCAGCGGCCCGATCCACGACAAGGGCTTCCTGATCCTGGCCGGCTTCCTGCGGGCGCGCTTCGCGCACAACCGGCCGCTGTCGCTGTCGGCCAGCATCGTCTTCGAGCAGTCCTACTCGCCGCACGAGGGCGACTCGGCGTCGTCGGCCGAGCTGTACGCGCTGCTGTCGGCGCTCTCCGGCGTCCCGCTGCGCCAGGACGTCGCGGTCACCGGCTCGGTCGACCAGCACGGACGCATCCAGGCGGTCGGCGGCGTCAACGAGAAGATCGAGGGGTTCTTCGACCTCGTCCGCACCTCCGGGGAGCTGCACGGGCACGGCGTCCTGATCCCGCGCACGTGCCTGAGCCAGCTCATGCTGCGCCACGACGTCGTCGAGGCCGCCGAGGACGGCCGCTTCAGGGTCTGGGCCGTCGACACGGTGGACGACGGCCTCGCGATCCTCACCGGCCGGCCGGCTGTGGAGGTCCTGGAGGCGGTGCAGCAGCGCCTCGACGCGCTGGCCGAGCTCGCCCGGGAGAAGCGCCGGCCGTGACCGGCCGGTACTGCGACGGGTCGGTCGTGAACTGCGGCGTGCCGTAGCTCGCCAGGCGCTGCCTCAGCACCTCGGTGACGACCTTGTCGGTGAGCGCGCCGAGCACCGGCAGGCGCGACGTGGTGCGCGCGGTCAGGAACGAGCCGAAGACGAGCGGCGCGGTGAGCGCGATCCGGGCGTAGTCCTCGAGGTCGAGGCCGACGCCGAGCTGCGACGACGCGTCGCTGCCGCGGTCGAGGAACGTGCGGGTGAAGAAGAGCTTGCTGTAGCTCTTCTCGACCGCGTCCTGGAGCCGGTCGGGGAGCGAGCGCGTCGGCTTCAGGTAGGCGGCCATCGTCGCGCGCACGAGCTCGCCGCAGATCTCGTCGTCGAACCCGTGACGCAGCGTCGCCGCGCGCGCGTGCATCACGTGGATGATCGCCTCGGGCGTGTCGGGCAGCAGCTCCTCCGGCAGCCCGAGCAGGAAGCAGCGGTAGCGGCAGAACTCGACGATCGCGCGCTCGCGCCGGTCGAACTCGTCGCGGCCCGCCGCCCGGGCCTGGCGGGCGAGGAGGTAGACGTTGATGAGCCCGGCGGGCATCTGGTCGACCTGCGGGATCGGGATCCCGAACACGCCGAGGTCCCAGCGCTCGGACCGCTTGAGCGCGTTGTAGCGGACCATCGAGTGCATGAGGCGGACCATCGCCGCCGCCTCGAACCCCGGCCCGAAGCGGTCGAGCGCGCCGGGCATCGTGGTGACCGCGAAGAAGCTCGCGGTCTCGTTGACGCGCCGGGCCGCCCGCCGCCGCCCGGCGAGCGCGCCGGTCAGCGCCATCGGCAGCGCGGCGTACGTGTTCAGGAACGTGGCCATGAACGCGCCGCGGATGACGTACGGCGCCATGAGCGCCTGCGGGACCCGCTCGTAGCGCGCGCCCTCCTCGACGAGGTCGAGGTCGATCCAGTCCGGCCGCTCCTCCATCGCCGCGATGAAGCGCTCGAGCTCGGGCGGGGCGTCCGGGACGGCGTCGACGCCCTCCCGGCACGCCTGCCCGAGCATGTCGATCAGGCTCTTGAACGGGCGCTCCTCCATGAGCGCCGCGTAGCCGTCGGCGACGACGTCGGCGAGCATCGTCGCGGTGCTCATCAGCTCCACCGTGGGCTCGTCGGCGAGCAGCGGGGCGCGGTCGGCCACCCAGGCCGGCAGGGCGGTCTCGGCGTCCGGCTCGAGCGCGAGCCGGTAGGGACGCGCGGAGAAGTCGACGTCGCCGTACATCGCGGGGACGAGCTCGCGCTGGCGGGCGACGCGCTCGGCGAGCCCGGGGAAGTGCACCGCGTCGGCCATCACGGCGGGAGCTTACGGCGCCGCCGCCGGGACGCGCCGCGTGGAGGTGCCGCCCGGCCCGGCGGTCCCTCCGGCGCCCGCCGCACGGGCCGCGGCTGGAAAATCCGCCGGACGGCCGGGTAACGTCGCGCACATGAAGCCCGAGCTCGACGTCGGACAGACCCTGTCCCGGATCTTCGGTGTCTACGGCGACCAGGCCGGGGTGCTCATCCCGGTCGCCGCCGCGGTGTTCCTCGTGGAGGCCGTCGTCACGGCGCTCCTGGTCAACGCGTCGGCGGCCCTCGTGCTCGTCGCCGTGCTCGTCTCGATGATCCTCTCGACCCTCTACGCGGGCATGGTCGTCGAGCTCGTCCACGACGTCCAGGACGGGCGCCGCGACCACACGGTGGGGGAGCTGTTCCGCTCGGTCACCGGTGTCGTCGCGACGCTGATCCTCGTCGGCATCCTCGTCGGCATCATGGCCGCGATCGGGTTCGTGCTCCTGATCGTCCCGGGCCTCATCGTCCTGACGATCTTCGCGGTCGCCGCGCCGGCCGTCGTCATCGAGCGCAAGGGCGTGTTCGAGGCGCTCGGGCGCTCGCGTGAGCTCGTGCGCGGCAACGGCATGCGGGTCTTCGGCGTGATCCTCATCGTGTTCCTGCTCACGTTCGTGGTCAGCGCGCTCATCGGCGGGATCGCGGGCTCCGCCGGGACCGGCGGGCGCATCATCGGCGAGTTCGTCGTCAGCACGCTCACCGCGCCGATCTCCGCGCTCGCCGCGGCCGTCCTGTTCTTCGAGCTGCGCCGGCTCAAGGAGGGCCAGCCGCAGGAGTCCGCGTCCGCGTCCGCAGGTGTCCCCGGCGACCCGGCGGCCCCCGCCGGCAGCGAGCCGCCGACGCCCGGCGGCATCTAGGTCGCCTGCACGCGCACGGCGACAAGACCGCGGTGGCCGAACCCGACGGCGGGGGTAGAGCCCGAGCCTGATGCCGGACCGCCCCCGCCACGGCGCGCCTGCCGTCGCCGCGACCGTCAGTGCCCTGGCCGGGTTCGCCGCCTGCCTGGTGGGCTGGCTCACGGGCGGCGCGTCGCTCGACATCGCCTGGGCGCCGACGCTCGACCTGCGTCTCGACCTCGCGCTCGACGGCCACGCGACGCTGTACGCGCTGCTGGCGACCGGCATCGGCGCCGCCGTCTTCGCGTACGGCAGCGCCTACCTGCCGCGGCACCTCGAGCACGAGGAGCGGCCGCGCAGCGAGGAGCGCCGCTTCTGGCCGTGGATGGTCCTGTTCATGGTCGCCATGGTCGGGCTCGCGTGCGCGCGCGACCTGATCCTGCTGTTCGTCTTCTTCGACCTGACCGCGGTCGCGTCGTACTTCCTCATCGGCTTCGACCGCGACCGGCGCGAGGCGCGCGGCTCGGCGCTCATGGCGCTGCTCGTGACCGGCATCAGCGCGGTCGCGCTGCTCATCGGCGCCGTGCTGCTGTACACCGAGTACGGGACGTTCTCGGTGCCGGAGATCGTCGAGCGCGCGGACGCGACGACGAACACCGTCGCCGCGTCCGTGCTCATCACGATCGCCGCGCTCGCCAAGAGCGCCCAGGTGCCGCTGCACTTCTGGCTCCCGCGCGCGATGGAGGCGCCGACCCCGGTCTCGGCGTACCTGCACTCGGCCGCGATGGTCGCCGCCGGCGTGCTCGTCATCGGGCGCGTGCACCCGCTGCTCTCCAAGAGCGACCTCGTGCTCGACGGGCTCTTCGCGATCGGCGTCGCGTCGATCGTCATCGGCGGCCTGCTCGCGCTCGCCCACGACCAGCTCAAGCAGATCCTCGCCCACTCGACGATCTCCCAGTACGGCTACGTCGTGATGCTGTACGGCATCGGCGGGGAGGCCGGCGACGGCGCCGCGTCGCTGTACGTCCTCGCGCACGCGATCGCCAAGAGCGCGCTGTTCATGACCGCCGGCACGGTGACCGAGGCGACCGGCGAGACGCGGCTGTCGCGCCTCGGCGGCCTGTGGCGCGAGATGCCGGTCGTGGCGGTCGCCGGCGGCGTCGCGGCCGCGACGCTCGCCGCCCTGCCGCTCACCGTCGGGTTCTTCAAGGACGAGCTGTTCTTCCACGCCGCGCTCGACGCCGGCGGGATCGCGCCGGTCGCCGCCGTCCTCGCCGCCGCGCTGACGTTCGCCTACATCGGGCGCTTCTGGGTCGGCCTGTTCCTCGGCGAGCGCCGCACGGCGCCGCGCCGGGTGCCGTGGCTGCTGGTCGCGCCGATCGGCGCGCTGGCGACGCTCGCGGTCGCGGGCGGCATCGTCGTCGCGCCGTTCGCCGACCTCGCCGGCGACGCCGCGACGGTCACGCAGGGCACCACCGTCGAGCTCCACCCGGCGTACCACCTCGACACGCGCGACGAGAACCTCATGGCCCTGGGGGCGTGGCTGCTCGGCGCGCTCGTGCTCGCGATGCCGCGGCTGCGCGACCCGGTCGCCGCCGTCGTCCAGCGGGCCGGGGACGTGGCCGGGCCGCGCCGGCTGTACGGCGCGCTGCTGCTGCGCCTGAACCACCTGTCGGACCGCATCCACGACGCCGAGATGCGCGACCTGCGCAACAGCCTCGCCGCCGTCATGGTGCCCGGCGGCCTGCTCATCGGCATCGCCGTCATCGCCACGCCGACGGGCGACGCGTACGAGGTCGGGGCGGTCGCCCGGCGCGACCTGCCGCTCGTCGCGCTGCTCGCGCTCTGCGTGCTCGCGGCGGTCACCGCGGCGCGCGACGCCGGCCGGCTGCGGCCGGTACTCGCGCTGTCGGTCCTCGGGTTCGCGCTCGCCGCCGTCTACGCGCTCACCGGCGCGCCGGACGTCGCGCTCGTCGCGGTCGTCGTGGAGACCGTCGTGACGTTCGTCTTCGTCGGCGTCTACTCCCGGCTGCCGCGCTCGCGCCGCGACGTGCTCGCCGGCAGTGGGCCGCAGCTCCGGCGCCGCAACCTCATCGCCGGGCTCGTCGCGGGCGTCGGCGCGTTCGTGCCCGTCTGGGCGGCGCTGTCGCGGCCGACGTTCGAGGAGCCGTTCGCCGAGGAGCACCTGCGCCTGACGCCGCTCGCGCACGGCTCGGACACCGTGACCGTCATCCTCGCCGACTTCCGCGGGCTGGACACGATGGTCGAGATCACCGTGCTCGCGGTGGCGATCGTCGGCGTCTCCTCGCTGCTGCGGCAGGGGAGGCTCTGGTGAACGTCATCCTCGAGGTCGTCGCGCCGCGGCTGCTCGGGCCGGCGTTCGTCGTCGCCGTCGCGCTCATCGTCAAGGGCTACGTCGACGTCGGCGACGGGTTCGGCGCCGGCGTGATCGTCGCGCTCGCGATCGGGCTGCGCTACGTCACGCTCGGCCACGAGCGCGCCGAGAGCGGCCTGGCGGTGCTGCGCCACGCGCCCGCCGTCGCGGTCGGCGGCCTGCTCGTCGCGCTCGCCGCCGGGTTCTTCCCCGTCCTGTCCGGCGACCCGCCGTTCACGCACGAGCCGGGCCCGAACGAGGACGTCGTGAAGATCGGCACGCTCGAGCTCATGACGCCGGTGCTGTTCGACGTCGGCGTCTTCCTGCTCGTCACCGGCGCGCTCGTGACGCTGCTGCACCACCTCACCCGGCTGACGGGGGCGCGCCCGTGAAGCTCATCCTCGCGCTCACCGTCGCGTCGCTGTTCGGCACCGGCGCGTACCTGCTGCTCAACCGCGACCTCGTCCGCGTCGTGCTGGGCATCGTCATCGTCTCGCAGGCCTCGGTCCTGACGCTCGTCGCGTCCGGGCTGACCCGCGGGGACGCGCCGATCGAGCCGCGCCGCGGCCGGGAGATCAGCGACCCGCTGAGCCAGGCGATGGCGCTCACCGCGATCGTGATCGGCCTCGCGGTCACCGCGCTGCTGCTCATCGTCGTCCTGCGCGTCGCGCGCGCCTACCGCACCGAGCAGCTCAGCGAGGTCGCCGAGACCGAGACCGAGCGCGACGCGCGGCTCGAGCGCGAGGCGGCCGCGTCGCACGCCGACGAGGAGGCGGCCGCCCGGTGACCGCGCTCGTCCTCGCGCTCGTCATCCCGTGGGCGGTCGGCGCCGTGCTCGTCCTGCTCGACGGGGAGCGGCCGGTCGTCGGGTGGGTCGCGGTCGGCGCGGTCGCGGCGAACGTCGCCGCGCTCGTCGTCCTCGCCGCCGACGTGCTGTCGGGCGGTCCGGTCGTCGTCGGGACGGGCGAATGGCCGCCCGGGGTGGGGATCACGCTGCGCGCCGACGCGCTCGGCGTGCTGTTCGCCGCGCTCTCGTCGCTCATGCTGCTCGCGGCGCTCGTCCACGAGGTCGTCGGCGCGGTGCGCGAGCGGGCGTTCCCCGGCCTGACCGTGCTGCTCACCGCCGGCCTGACCGGCGTGTTCCTCACCGGCGACGTCTTCAACTTCTACGTCTTCTTCGAGCTGGCGATGACCGCGTCGTACATCCTCGCCACCTACGGCGGGGCGCGGCGCGAGCTCGGCGCGGCGCTCGTGTTCATGCTCGTCAACCTCTTCGGCACGTTCGTGTTCGTGCTGTCGGTCGCGGGCGTCTACCACCTCACCGGCACGCTCGACATGGCGATCCTCGCCGAGCGCGTGCGCGCCGTCGAGCCGGCGACCGGCGTCGTCATCGCGGCCGGGTTCTTCATCGCGTTCTCGGTCAAGCTCGGCCTGTTCCCGTTCCACTTCTGGCTGCCGACCGTCTACACGCGCGCCCGTCCCGCGGTCGCCGCGATCCTCAGCGGCAGCCTCGCGAACATCGGCGCCTACGGGATGCTGCGGTTCGGCGGCGAGCTGCTCGCCCAGGAGCTGCGGTACGCGGCGACCGTGCTGATCCTCATCGGCTGCGCCTCGATCATCTACGGCGGCGTGCTGGCGGTCTCGCGGCGGACGGCGTCGGAGATGCTCGCCTACTCGGCGATCGGCCAGGTCGGCTACGTGCTCGTCGCGGTCGGCGTCGGCGGCCCGGCCGGGTTCGCCGCGGCGATCCTCTACACGGTCGTCAACGCGGTGAACAAGACGATGCTGTTCATGACGGTCCGGATGCGCGGGCCACTCGTCGGGGCGATCTTCGTCGTCGGCGCGCTCAGCGTCGCCGGCATCCCGCCCGCGGTCGGGTTCGCCGGCAAGCTCGAGCTGTTCCGCGCCGTCGCCGACGAGCCCGCGCTGATCGTCCTGTTCTTCCTCGGCAGCGCGCTGTCGTTCGTCTACGTGTTCCAGGTCTACCAGTACGACTTCTGGCGCGAGAAGCGCGAGGACCCCGTCCGCGCATGGCCCCAGCAGGTCGTCGCGGCGGTGCTCGCGCTCGCCGTCCTGGCCGCCGGCCTGTGGCCCGAGCCGCTGCTCGCCCTCAGCCGCGACGCCGCCGACGTGCTCCGGGGAGGCGGCGGATGATCGCGCTCCTGCTCCGCGGCGCGGGCTTCGCGGCGATCTACCTCCTCGTGCTCACGAGCCTGGACCCGGGCGACGTCGCGATCGCGGCCGTGCTCGGCGTCGGGACGGCGGTGGCGGTCCGGCCGCGGTTCGAGGCCGGGCGCGCGCCCGCGTCGTTCGCGGGGCCGGGCGCGTTCGCCGCCGTCATCGGCGCCACGCTCGTCGAGGTCGTCCGCGGGACATGGCGCACCGTGCGCTTCTGCCTCGGCGGGAAGGCCTCGCCGGCGTTCATCGAGATCCCGCGCGAGGACCGGACGCGCGGCGACGTCGCGCTGTGGGGCGTGCTCACCGGCGAGGCGCCCGACGAGATCCCCGTCGACATCCTCGACGACGGCGAGACCCTGCTCGTCCACGTCCTCGACGGCGCCGACCCGGACGCGGTCCGCGCCCGCCACCGCCGCGTCCTCGCCCGCTGGCGCGGGGAGGGGAGGACCGGCGATGCCTGAGCTGCTCGAGACGATCGCGACCGCGTGGGTGACGCTGCTGCTCGTCGGCGGCGGCGTCCTGCTGCTGCGCGCCCAGGACGCGCTGCACCGCATCCTCGCGCTCGACGTGCTCGTCGCGATCGTGATCGCGCTGCTGACGATCGTCTCCTACTCGCGTGACGTCTCGTACTACATCGACGCGGCGCTCGTGCTCGCGCTGCTGTCGTTCGGCGCGACGCTCGTCGCCGCGCGCCACGTCATCCGCGGCGGGAGGCCGCGCTCCTGATGCTCGACGCCGTCCTGGATGTCGTCGGCGCCGCCGCCCTGCTGCTCGGTCTGCTGATCGCCACGATCGGGCTGTACGGGATGCTGCGCCGCGAGCGCGTGTTCGAGCAGCTCCACGCCGCCGGGACGGTCACCGGGCCGGCGGTGGTCCTCATCCTCGTCGGTTCGGTCGCCTCCGGGAGCGCCGACATCATCACGAGCGCCGCGCTCGTCATCCTGTTCGTCTTCATCACCTCGCCGCTGTCGGCCCACGCGATCGCGCAGGCCGCCTGGCGGCGCGAACAGGACGCCGACGATCCGCGTGCCCCCTGACCGCTCGTTCTCCGACGATCCCCGTGCCTCGTTCCCGCCGCTGCCGGCGTGGCTGGACACGCCGCGCGCGCGGCGCCTGGTGTTCGGGGACTGGAACCCGATCATCCGCGACCCGATCGACGTGCTGCGCGCCGCGCTGCTCGTCGGGTCGGTGCTGCTGATCCTGCTCGACAAGAACGTCGAGGCCGCACCGCTGGTCACGGTCCTCATCGTCCTCGTCCCGCGCGCCTTCGACATGCCGCGCCTGTTCGACCTCATGGTCGTCGTGGCGATGTCGATCCAGGCGTGGGGGAACCTCTTCGACCTCTTCGACCGCATCCACGGCTACGACAAGGTCGTCCACTTCGTCGTGCCGATGCTGACCTCGGCGGCGACCTACGTGCTGCTCGTGCGGCTCGACGTCGCGCTCGACCCGGCCCGGCGCGTCCTGAGCCGGCAGGACGTGGGCACGTTCCTCATCACGTTCCTCATCGGGCTCGGGTACGCGTCGCTGTACGAGCTGTACGAGTTCTTCGCCGACGAGGCGTTCGGCACGACGCTGCAGAAGAGCCTCGGCGACACGAACGGCGACATCCTCGCCGGGGCGCTCGGCGCGCTCTGTGGCGGCTGGATCATGCTGATCTGGGTGCACCGCGGGTGGACGGTCAAGCGCCGGCTGCCGCCGGACGTCATCGCCAGGTGGTGGCCGCTGCCCGAGAAGCCCGACACGCGCTGAGCGCGGGGTCGCGCCGGGCCCGTCCGTGGGATAGGTTCGGGCGATCGTGGAGCCCACGGATGCGGGATCCGGCCGGGCCGGCGGTCGCAGGATCGCGATGCGCGTGCTCGTCGTCGCCGCCTCGCTCGTCCTCGCCCTGGCGGTGCTCGCGGGGTACGCCGAGCGCGCGTTCGTCGACTCCGACCAGTTCGCCAACCGGGCGACCGCGGCGCTGGAGGACGACAGCGTCCGCGGGCTCATCGCGACGAAGATCACCGACGAGGTCGTGCTCGCCAACCAGGCCGACCTGCTCGCGGTGCGGCCGATCATCGAGTCGGCCGCGTCGTCGATCGTCGGCGGGCGTGCGTTCACGCGTCTGTTCCGCGCCGCCGTCCGCGACGTCCACGCGGCGCTGTTCCTGCGCGAGCAGTCGACGCTGACGCTGACGGTCGCGGACGTCGGGACCGTGCTCGTCGCCGCGCTGGAGAACCTGCGGCCCGAGCTCGCCGACGACATCAACGCGTCGCGCAAGGTCGAGATCGTCGAGCGCGACGTCGGAGACGCGAGCGCGAAGCTCGCCGGGATCGCCGACGACGTGCGGGTGCTCGCACCGCTGCTGGCGGTCGCGTTCGTCCTGCTCGCGGCGGGCGCCGTCGCGGTCGCGCCCGACCGCCGCCGGGCGGTCGTCGAGCTCGGCGCCGGCGCGGCCGCCTGCGGGGTGCTGCTCGCGGTCGCCTACGCGGTCGCCCGCGGCCGCGCGGTCGCGGTGGTCGAGGGCGCCGAGGCGCAGGAGGCGGCAGGCGCCGTCTGGGACGCGTTCCTGGCCGACCTGCGCACGACGGTGTGGGTCGTCGCCGGCTGCGGCGCCGTCGTCGCCGCGGCGGCGGCGTCGCTCATCCGGCCCGTCGAGCTCGGCGAGCCGGTCCGCCGCGCGCTGGAGTGGATCGGCACCGAGCCGCGCCGGCCCGCGCTCCGGGTGCTCCGCGGCGTCGCGCTCGTCGCCGCCGGCGTGGTCGTGCTCGTCGCGCGCGACGCGGTGCTCAGCCTCGCCCTCACCGCGCTCGGCGCGTACCTCGTGTTCGCGGGCCTGAGCGCGATCCTGCAGCTCGTCTACCGGCCGCCCGAGGCCGCCCCGGCGGTGGCGCCCGAGCCGCCCGCCCCGCGTGGCCGGCGCCGCCTCGTCCCCGCGCTCGTCGCGGTCGTGATCGTCGCCGGTGCCGGCGCGCTGCTCGCCGGCACCGGCGCGACGACGACCGCGGCGCCGAGGGGCGGGGCGTGCAACGGGCACGCCGAGCTGTGCGACCGCCGGCTGGACGAGGTCGCGCTCGTCGCGACCCACAACTCGATGTCGGTGCCGCTGCCCGGCTGGTACTCGGCCGCGCAGGACGCGCCGATCGACGAGCAGCTCGAGGAGGGCGTCCGCGGGCTGCTCATCGACACCCACTACGCCGACCGGCTGCCGAACGGGCGCCTGCGCACGTACTTCGGCAGTCGCGAGGAGCTGCGCCGCCGGGCGCGCGCCGACGGCGTGAGCGACGAGGCGGTCGACGCGGCGCTGCGGATCCGCGAGCGGCTCGGGTTCTCGGGCGAGGGCGAGCGCGGCATGTACCTGTGCCACTCGTTCTGCGAGCTGGGCGGCACGCCGCTCGGCGAGGTCCTCGACGACATCCGTGCCTTCCTCGTCGCCAATCCCGACGAGGTGCTCGTCCTCATCAACCAGGACTACGTGACGCCCGAGGACTTCGTCGGCGCGATCCGCGAGGCCGGCCTGGAGGAGCTCGTCTTCAAGGGCTCCGGCATGCCGACGCTGCGCGAGATGATCGACCGCGACGAGCGGCTCGTCCTGCTCGCCGAGAACCGGCCGGGCGGCGCGCCGTGGTACCGGTCGGCCTACGACGCGCTGACCCAGGAGACGCCCTACTCGTTCGGCCGGCCCGCCGAGCTCACCGAGCCCTCGGCCCGCGCGGCGAGCTGCCGCCCGAACCGCGGGTCGCGCGACGCGCCGCTGTTCCTGCTCAACCACTGGGTCACGACCGACCCGGTGCCGCTGCCGTCGCAGGCCGACACCGTCAACGCCTACGAGCCGCTGCTCGCCCGGGCGCGCGCCTGCCGGCAGGCGCGCGGGCGCCTGCCGAACCTCGTCGCGGTGAACTTCTACCGGCGCGGCGACACGTTCGAGGTCGTCGACGCGCTCAACGGGCTGCGCTGACGTCGCGCGCGAACAGCGCGAACAGCGCGCGCTGCAGCACGGGCGGCGGGGAGACGAACACGGTCTCGTCGCGGTGGCGCTTGAGGAACCGGGCGGCCCAGCGCGCGCCGCGCAGCCCGCGCGGCAGCCCGCGCTGCGTGAAGAGCCCCTGCTCGCCGGCGCGGGCTGCCTCCTCGAGGAACTCCTGCAGGTGCAGCGGCGGCGTCACGCGGCAGCGCAGGTGCGCGTCGCGGTCGGTGCAGCTCTCCAGGCCGTGGACCTCGTTCGGGGCGACGCGGACCTCGCCGTCCTCGGGCCGGATGACGCGGGTCGTGCGGCCGTGCCGGAAGCGCACCTCGCCGTCGACGACCGACCAGATCTCCTCCTGCTGCGGGTGGTAGTGGGGCGGCAGCGCGCCGCCGGGCTCGAGCCACGTCTCGACCACGAGCTGGTCGTCGTGGCGCTCGAACGTGTAGCGCGCCTTCGAGACCGGGTCGCGCTGCATCGCCGAGGGGGTCGCGGTCTGCATGGTCGGCACCTCCCGTTGGTTTACCTTGCGGCAACTTAGCGCGTAAGTGTACGCTGAGTCAACTTATGGCCGACGAGGCTCCCCCGAGACAGCCCAGGCGGCGCCTCACGCGCGAGGGGCGGCGCGAGGTGATCCTCCGGGCGGCCGCCGACCTGTTCGGCGAGCACGGGTTCGCCGGCACGCGCCTGGAGGACATCGCCGCGCGGGCGGGGATCACCAAGCAGCTCCTGTACCGCCACTTCAGCGACAAGACCGCGCTGTACCTCGCGCTGCTCGAGCGCCACCGCGCCGACCTGCCGACGTTCACCGCGGCGATGCCACAGGCCGGCCCGCTCGACGAGCGCCTGCGCGCGGTGCTCGTCATGTGGCTCGACTACGTCGCGACCCACACCCACGCGTGGAAGATGCTCTTCCGCGACAGCGGCGGCGGGCCGCAGGTGCAGGCGTTCCGGGCCGAGGTCCATGCGCGCGCCCGCGAGGTCCTCGTCGACGCGCTGCGGACGCTGAGCGGGGACCGTCTGCCGCGCCGCGAGCTCGAGCCGCTCGCCGAGATGCTCGGCATGGGGCAGGCTGGGCTCGTCCTGTGGTGGATCGACGACCCGCGCATCCCGCGCGACGTGCTCGTCGACGCGATCGCCCGGGTCTGGCGCGGCGTGCTGTCGACGGTCGAGGCGGACGGGCATGGGCGGCTCAGCGGCGCCGGCGCGGCTTGAACACCGACAGGCCGGTCGCGGTCAGCAGCGCGAGGACGTCGTAGGCCGACCCGGCGACGAGCCGCGCCTGCGCGCCGCCGTCGCCGGTGCGCATCGCGTCGGTGCCGGGGCCGAGGACGAGCGCCCCGACGAGGATCACGCCGACGAGCAGGACGAGCTTCGCCGCGACCCAGCCGTGGCGGACGACGCCCCACTTCGAGCCGAGGCCGAGCACGACCCCGCTGCCGAGCGCCCCGAAGCTCAGCGGAATGCCGAACAGCACGGTGAAGATCGCGAGCAGCTCGTACGTCGCGGCGGCCAGCGCGGTGTCGCCCGTGGTCGCCGCGCGGATGTTCAGCGCGAGGACCGCGGCGACCGTGCCGAGCAGGCCGACGCCGGAGACGATGTGGACGGTCAGCCAGACGCGCCGGACGCGCGGGCCGAGCGCGAGGCGCCGCGCCGGCCGCGGTCGCGCCGCGCCGGCGAGCCTCGTGGTCGTGGGGGAGGAGGTGATGGCGGTCATGCGGACACCATCGGCGCGGACGCGCGATCCGTCGTCGGGCGCACGGGCGATCCGGGCCTCGTCGCGGCGGACGATCCGGGCGCCCGTCTCATCCTCCAGGAGGAGGTCCGGCTCCTCACCGCGGCGGAGGACGCCGCGCCCGCGCCCGCGTACCGTGGCCGCGTGGGCTTCCGGACGCTCATCCTCGTCGCCGCCGCGCTGGGCGCCGCGGGGCAGGTCGAGGTCGCGCTCGGCGACGGCGACCACGCGGCCGGGGCGGCCGGCGTCGCGCTCATGGCCGTCGCGCTGGCGCTGTGCGGCCGCTTCCCGCGGGCGGCGCTCGCAGCGATCGCCGCGGTCCTCGTCGCGCAGGCCGAGGGGGGCGGCGCCCTCGTCGGCGAGACGGTCACGACCGTCGCCGTCCTCGCGGTCGCCCTCTACGTCGCCGGCCGCCGCGCGGGCGACCGGTGGGCGCTCGCGGGCGCGTTCGCGCTCGCGGCCGCGCTGGCGGGCGTCCGGATCGCGTACGATCCCGCGGCGCGTGAGGTCGCCCAGGCGGTCCTGACCGTCGTCGCCGTCGCCACGCCGGTCGTGGTCGGGTGGTGGGCACGGGAGCAGCGGGCGCTGCAGCGCGAGCTGGCGGCGACCGCCGAGCGCCGGGCCCGCAGCCGCGAGCGGGCGGCGCGCGCCGCGGCCGAGGAGGAGCGTGGCCGCATCGCCGCCGACCTGCAGCTCGCGGTGACGCGCGCGCTCGAGTCGATCGTCGCCGCGGCCGGCCTGCTCGAGCAGCGCCTGGCGGCGGGCGACGAGCGGGCGGCGCGTGAGCTGCTGGCCGAGATCGCGGCGAGCGCCCGCACCGCGCTCGGCGACGTGCGCCGCGTGCTGGGCGTCCTGCGCCGCGAGCGCGGCGCCGCGCCGCTCGACCCGCCGGGCCCGGTCGCGGGCCCGGCGGCGGCCGGGGCGGGGAGAGGTCCGGCTCCGGTGGTGGCAGGCGGGCCTGCCGCCGGGCCGGCCGACCGTGTGGCGGGCGGCGGGCAGACGCCCGTCGCGCCGCCGGCGGCGGGCGTGCCGGGCCGCGCCGACCTCCTGGCCGCGGCCGCGGTCCTGCTGGCGGGCGCGGTCGAGCTCGCCGTCGTCGCCGGTCCGCTCGCCGCGCTCACCGCGCTGCCGGTCGCCCTCCCGCTGCCGTGGCGGCGGCGCCGCCCGCTCGCGGTCGCGCTGGTCGTGCTCGGCGCGATCGCCGCCCAGAGCCTGCTCGTCGACCCCGACCGGTTTCCGCTCGCCGACATCCTGGCGATGGTGCTGGCGAGCTACGCGATCGGGGCGTGGTCGCCCGGCCGGCGGGCGGTGTGGGCGATCGCGCCGGTTGCGGCCGGCGTCGCCGCCCACGCCGCCGTGTTCCACCCGGGCGGCCTGCTCGCCGCGCTGCTCGGCGGCGTCGCGCTGCCGTGGCTCGTCGGCGTGCTCGTCGCGGTCGACCGCGGCCTGACCGACCTCGGCCGCCGGCGCGCCGCGGAGGCCGAGCGCGAGACCGCTCGCCGCGCCGCCGCCGCGGTCACGTCCGAGCGTCTGCGCCTCGCCCGCGAACTGCACGACGCGGTCGCGCACAACATCAGCGTCATCGCGATCCAGGCGGGCGGCGCGGAAGGGCTCGTCGGCCGCGACCACGACCGCGCGGCCGAGGTCGTCCGGCTCGTCGCCACGGTCGCGCGGGAGGCGCTCGGCGAGCTGCGCCGCATCACCGCCGAGCCCGACGCCGACGCGCCCGGGCTCGAGCGCGTCCCCGAGCTCGCCGCGCGGGCGCGGGCCGCCGGGCTCGACGTCCGCGTCTCGATCGAGGGCCCGCCGCCCGCGGTCCCGGCGAGCGTCGACCTGGCCGCGTTCCGCATCGTGCAGGAGGCGCTCGCCAACACGACCAAGCACGCGCGGGCGCGGCGCGCCGACGTGCGGGTGCGCTTCTCGCCGCGCGCGGTCGAGCTCGACGTCACCGACGACGGGCCGGGCGCCGGCCCGCGCCCGCCGCGTCAGCGCCGCGACGGCGGCGGCCACGGCCTCGTCGGGATGCGCGAGCGTGTCGCCCTGTACGGCGGCGCGTTCGACGCCGGGCCGTCGGCCGGCGGCGGCTTTCGTGTCCACGCCGTCCTGCCGCTCGACGCGCCATGAGCATCCGCGTGCTGATCTGCGACGACCAGTCCCTCGTGCGGGCGGGGTTCCGGCTCGTGCTCGAGCACCACGACGACCTCGAGGTCGTCGGCGAGGCCGCCGACGGCCGGCAGGCGATCCACAGCGCCGAGCGCCTCGAGCCGGACGTCGTCCTCATGGACATCCGCATGCCCGAGCTCGACGGGATCGCCGCGACCCGCGCGATCACCGAGCGGCTGCCGGCCCGGGTGCTCGTGCTGACGACCTACGACCTCGACGAGTACGTCTACGACGCGCTCCAGGCGGGCGCGAGCGGCTTCCTGCTGAAGGACACACCGCCCGAGCGCCTGGTCGACGGCATCCGCGCCGTCGCCGCCGGCGAGGCGCTGCTGGCGCCGGCGATCACGCGCCGGCTGATCGAGGAGTTCGCCCGCATCGGCCGCGAGCGGCGCGCGCAGCCCGCCCCCGAGCTGGCCGAGCTGACCCCGCGCGAGCTCGAGGTGCTGCGGCTCGTGGCGCGCGGGCTGTCGAACGCGGAGATCGCCGAGGAGCTCGTCCTCGGCGACACCACGGTGAAGACCCACGTCGCGCACGTCCTGTCGAAGCTCGGGCTGCGCGACCGCGTCCAGGCGGTCGTGCTCGCCTACGAGTCCGGGCTCGTGACGCCGTCGCCGCGCGACGCGTCCTGACCGAGCAGCCCGACGACGCCGGCGAGCCGGTGCCGGGCGCACAGCTCGGCGAGCTGCCGCCGCGCGGCCGCGCCGTCGCCCGGCAGCGCCTCGAGCGCGCCGAGCCCGGCCCGCAGGTCCGCGAGGCCGGCCGCCGGCCGCTCGACGACGAGCCGCGCGAGCCAGCGCGTCGCGGCGCGGTCGTACGCCTCGTCGCGGCGGTCGGCCATGAGCAGCACGATCGAGAGCGCGTCGACGAGGTTGACGCGGTGGCCGAGCTCGGCCGCGGCGGCGCGGACGCCTGCGAGGTCGCCGCGCTGCAGCGCGGCGGTGAACCAGCGGTACGGGTGACCCTTGATCGACATCGAACGTATGTTCGCATGTCTCGTGCGGGCTGTGCTCGGGTCGGTGGCGTGGGTCGGCGTGGGTGCCGGCCTGCGGCGGGCGGCCTGGGCCCGGGCCGGTGGTGCCGGGACGGCTCGCTCCGTTCGTGTCCGGTGGCGCCGGGCCGTGACGTGGTCTGAACGGCCGCTGGTCACGGTGTCCGGGGAGCGGGTTCGCGGTGCGCTCCTCCGGGGCGCCGGCGCGCCACGGGGTGGATCTTTGGCGTTCGTGGTGCGCCGGGCGACCCTTTCGTGCCAGAGATCCCGGCGCCGCCGGTTTGTCAACGGCCATCGGTTTCTCCCCAAGGGCGGCCATCGGTTCTCCCCAGTGGCGGCCATGTTTTCTCCCCGCTGGTGGCCATCGGTTCTCCCCAGCACAGGGTGTCGCGCGGTCGTCGCGGAGCCG
>Ga0310825_100113_pt1 | contig 138581 bp, 146 predicted proteins | sample WT_ome_9_FD_202243 | JGI IMG/M metagenome (GOLD analysis project Ga0310825, IMG submission 202243) | Sorghum-adapted microbial communities enriched on wild type (WT) sorghum from Joint BioEnergy Institute, Emeryville, California, United... ... | reverse complement strand
GCATGATGCGGTCAAAAAATGGCGTTGATCGGAAAGACAGGACATTGTACGCGGTATGTCAACATCGAGGAACGGGGGAATTTACTCCCCCGCATAGCGTTCGAGCACGCGGTCGACCGCCGTGCCATACGCCTCACCAAACAAATTCAAGTGCACGAGTAAATAAAACAGCTGGTAAAGCGGCTTTCGTTCATGGTACTCCGAAGAGAGCGGCATAAGCTCTTGATAGCTCGCATAAAACTGGGGCGGAAAGCCGCCAAACAGCTCAGTGAACGCGATTTCCAACTCGTAATGGCCATAAAAAACGGACGGATCGATCAAATACGGGACGCCGCCCGGACCCGGAAGCCAGTTGCCGCCCCATAAGTCACCGTGCAACAACGATGGAAAGCAATCGTTTGGAATCCACTGGTCAAGTCGCTCGAGCAAACGTTCAAAACGTGTTTGCCGCTTGGCGGACAGAAGGCCGTTCGCTGCCGCCCGTTTCATTTGCGGGACGAGGCGGACATCGCGGTAATAGTCGAGCCAACGGCCGTACCATCCGTTTCGTTGCGGCAGCATCCCGATATAGGTATTGCGGTCAAGCCCGAACGCCGGTCCGCGGCAATGATGAAGGCGGGCGAGGCCGCGCCCAAGCTGTTCAGCCGTCTGCGCTGTTTCTGTTCCTTCCACCCACTCGAGGACAAGCCAGCCGTATCCGTCCGCCTCCCCAGTGCCGAAGACGCCTGGGACACGGATCGCATTCGCCTGCTTGATCAGCTCCAATCCTACCTGTTCGGCGGCGAAAAAGCCAGCTGGCGGGAAGCGTTGCATTTTGATGAAATACGTTTGTTTGTCGCTTTGAACGCGGTAGGCGTCATTGATGTCGCCGCCTGATACTCGGCGCCAATGACGGATTCGCGAATCGTCGCCGATTGAGCGAAGCGCCTCTTGCAAAATCGTTTCCCTGTTCATGGTGCTCCCTCCGTCAGCTGTTGGTCAATTTCTTTGAGCACTTCGCCAATTTTCCGTTGATGAATGACGGCATCAGCCAGATGATCGAGTTCCGTCGGTTCCCAGTTGATGATGACCAATTTGGCTCCATTTTGTTTGGCGACAAACGGCAGCTGATTCGCCGGCGATACTTGCAAGGATGAGCCGAGCACAAGGAATAAGTCCGCTTGGCGGGCCTCCTCCCACGCTTGGGTGATGGTTCTCTCTGGCAGAGGTTCGCCAAACAACACGACCGATGGGCGTAAAACACCGCCGCATTCGCACGTCAATACGCCGTGTAAATAAACATGGCTCGGCTGTTTCTGCCCGCACTGCTGGCAATGGACGGTGCGCAGCGAGCCATGCAGTTCGATGACGCATTGACTGCCGGCTTGTTGGTGAAAACCATCGACGTTTTGGGTCACGATCGTCCGTACGATTCCGCGTTGCTCCCAATCAGCCAACAGGCGATGCCCGTTATGTGGCTGACACTGTTGCAAGGTGCGGATGCGATATTGGTAAAACTCAACAAATGACTCGTGGCGGTGGTGTAAGGCATCGACGGTGGCCAATTCGCTCGGATTGAAGCGCGCCCACAGCCCCGTGCGCGGCGAGCGGAAATCAGGCAGCCCGCTTTCGGTTGACATGCCGGCGCCAGTAAGCACAACCGTCTTTCGCGAGTTGGTAAGCCAGGAGGCAATGGTCACTGTTTTTCCTCCTTTACCTTTTTCTCTCCCCATTTTACAGTTCAATGGGTCATTCATATATGTTCGACAATCATTTTGCTTTCCCTGTCCGTCTATTTCGATTATGATAGAAGAAGGGGAAAGAAAAAAATGGGCAAGGAGGAAAGAAATATGGGAAAACGTGTATTGATCATTACCGGTGACGCTGTTGAGGCGCTTGAAGTGTATTACCCGTATTATCGTTTGTTGGAAGAAGGGCATGAGGCAACGATTGCCGCACCGAAGAAAAAGAAACTGCACACCGTTGTCCATGATTTTACCGACTGGGATACGTATGTGGAAAAACAAGGATACTTGATTGATGCTCATGCGTCGTTCGCCGAGATCGATCCGACGCAATACGATGCGTTAATTATTCCGGGTGGACGCGCGCCGGAATACATTCGTCTTGATGAAAACGTACAGCGCATCGTTCGCCATTTCTTTGAGGCAAATAAGCCGATTGCCGCGATTTGTCATGCTTCGCTTATTTTTGAAACGATGCCTGATGTGCTGAAAGGACGGAGCTTGACAGCATATATCGCCTGCAAACCGGGGGTCGAAGCGCTCGGAGCGACATATGTGTCCGACCAAACCGTGCATGTCGACGGCAACCTCGTTTCCGCCCATGCTTGGCCGGATTTGCCGGCGTTTATGCGCGAGTTTCTCCGTTTGCTTCAATAGTGGAAAAACAGCGGTCTCCCTTCAAAACAGGGAGGCCGCTTTTTCTCATGTGAAAAGGTTGATGCTGTACTGTTTGCGACCGACCTCGGTTTCTTTGATTGCAAAGGGAGATGACAGCGCGTGTTGGCCCGCTCTGTCTTTTCCCATTTTTGTTTCCGTGAATGGTGAGGAATCTTTTGGTCATGAACGGAGGGGACATTTTTTCATTATGTCGCCAGTCGGTGAGGCAGAAAGGAGCCGGGCAAGCATCCCAGCCTGCGGAGAAACAGCTAGAGAATCATCAGCCGGTGATGTCCGTTTGTTTCGACTTCGCTTTCGTCGCCAAATAGACGCCAAACAAGACGAAAGCGCCGCCTGCAAGCTGCGAGACGGATAGAGTGCCGCCAAGCAAAAACGTGATCAAAGCGGTAAACACGGCAATCAAGTTTAAATATACGCCGGCATGACTGGGGCCAACTTTTTGCACCGAGACGTTCCAAAATAAAAAGGAAAGAACGGACGGAAACAAGCAAATATAGGTAATCCCAGCGAACCCAGCTGCGCTCAATTGATCGGATGGAAACGGATACAACATAGCGAACGGCCATAATATGATCAAACTGAAAAAGACGGAACACGCCGTCGCTGTTATCGGCGGAACAGGGAGTTTTTTGCCAATGATCGAATAAAGTGCCCAGACGACGCCGGCTGCGAGCATCATCAAATCGCCGCGGTTGTAGTTTGTTTGGAAGATATGACCGATATGCCCGTCTGTCAAAATAAACAGCACGCCAATGAGCGATAATAAAAACCCGATGATATTCACTGTTGACAGTCGTTCTCGTAGCAACATATACGACAACACGACGATGATGGCTGGATTGAGTGAGTTGACGATCGCTGCATTCATCGATGACGTATAGGCGAGCGCGCCGTACAAAAGCAAGTTATAGCCGATAATGCCGAGCGCCCCAGACGCAACGAGCGGCAGCCAATATTGTTTCATTACATCCCAGTAGCGCGGCCGCTCAAGCCAATAGGACACAGGAACTAGGATGATGAAGGCGGCGCACCAGCGAATCAAAGTCAGCCAAAACGGGCCAGTTTCCGTGATGACCGCTTTGCCGACCACGTAATTGCCGGCCCAAAACAAGTTGGCCAAGACTAGAAATAGTTTTTCTTTCATCTTTCTTCGCCCCTGTTTTGTTTCTCCTATCCTTTACGTTTACTTCACCTCTTCCGTAGTTTCCTCTTTTTTCGTTTTCCTTTTATTTTATTTCAAGCCTCCGTTTCCCAATGCAGGCGTAAGTACGGAGCGTTTCGTGTAGCTTATTTCTTTGAGTTTGTTAAGGGCAAGAAAATCATGCCTTCCCGCCTTGTTTTCGATGAACACAGACAATAGACGGTAGCTTGTAATGCGGACAGCGACAATGGTCATGTTGCCGATCAAAGCACATTCTGATGATATTCGCTCGTTTGTCCTGCTCAAACAATAAGGGTTGTCTTTTTTTTACTCATAAGATAACATGTGTACCGTAAGGCTGTTTATAAAATAGAGAAAAGGAAGGACGATTGTTATGGCATTACCAGGCGGGGCAGCGATGAACATTACGATTCGTCTCCAGTTTGAAAAAGATATCGTCTCATTTAGCGATATCGCCGCAGCCATTGGCAAAGCAGGTGGAGACATCGTCGGGATTGACGTCATCTCATCGAGTAAAGTTCATACAGTGCGTGACATTACCGTCAGTGCGCTCGATACGAAGCAATGCGATTTGATCATCGAGGCGCTGAAAAAAATTCGAGGCGTCAAAATTGTGAACGTTTCCGACCGCACGTTTTTAATGCACATCGGGGGGAAAATTGAAACGAATTCGAAAATTCCGGTGAAAACACGTGATGATTTGTCGCGAGTGTATACGCCGGGCGTGGCACGCGTTTGCACGGCTATCGCTGAAGATCCGCGCAAAGCGTATTCGTTAACGATTAAACGCAACACCGTCGCGGTCGTGTCCGACGGTACGGCAGTGCTCGGGCTTGGGGACATCGGCCCGTATGCAGCGATGCCGGTCATGGAAGGGAAAGCGATGCTGTTTAAACAGTTTGCGGGAGTCGATGCGTTCCCAGTTTGCTTGGACACGAAAGATACGGAAGAAATCATTCAAATTGTGAAAGCGATTGCCCCGGCGTTTGGCGGCATTAATTTGGAAGACATTTCGGCGCCGCGTTGCTTTGAAATTGAGGCGCGTTTGAAAGAAGAACTTGACATCCCGGTGTTCCACGACGACCAACATGGCACAGCGGTCGTGTTGCTTGCTGGATTGCTGAATGCGTTGAAAATTGTCGATAAAAAGCTTGAGGATATCAAAGTCGTCTTAACTGGTATTGGCGCGGCCGGCATCGCTTGCACGAAAATTTTGCTTGCTGCCGGTGTGCGCAACATTATCGGGGTCGACCGTTATGGCGCCATCCACCGCGATGAAACGTACGAAAATCCGTATTGGCAAGAATATGCACAAATCACCAATCCTTATAATCTCAAAGGAAGCTTGTCGGATGTGATCGTTGGTGCGGACGTATTTATCGGCGTTTCCGCCCCAGGCATTTTGAAAGTCGAAGACGTGAAAAAAATGGCCCGCGATCCGATCGTGTTTGCGATGGCCAACCCGGTGCCGGAAATCGATCCGGAGCTGGCCGAACCGTACGTGCGCGTGATGGCGACCGGACGTTCTGACTATCCGAACCAAATTAACAACGTTCTTTGCTTCCCGGGCATTTTCCGCGGTGCATTGGACTGCCGAGCGAAAGAAATTAATGAAGAAATGAAGCTTGCTGCCGCAAAAGCGATTGCTTCGGTTGTCACCGAAGATGAATTGAACGAAACGTATATCATCCCAAGTGTATTTAACAGTAAAGTAGTAGAACGCGTTCGCCAGGCAGTCATTGAAGCAGCTTACCGCACCGGGGTCGCTCGGAAGGACAACATTCCGGTTGGTGGGTATACAGGACAGTAAACAAGCAACCCAATCGAACCGATGGACGGCTTCCTTTGTAAGGGGAAGCCGTTTTTTCGTTGCAGGAGCGTCTTATTGCGGGCGAATCACGTTTAGAAATAAGGTTAAGGAGCGAAGGGGCAGTGATCGATCAATATTTTCAAAAAATCAACGAACGTCTAAAACTCGTTTTAAAACACGAAAAGGACAATCTGAAAAAGGCCGCCCATGCGGTGAGTAAGGCGGTTCAGAACGGCGGGATCATTCAACTATTCGGATGCGGTCATTCTCATATTATGGCGGAGGAAGTGTTTTACCGTGCGGGTGGACTTGTCCCGGTGAAACCCATTTTTGTGGAACCGTTGATGCTGCATGAAGGAGCGGTTCGGTCTTCGATGTTAGAGCGAATGAATGATTTCGCACCGAGTTTTATAGATCGCGAAGATATTCGTTCTGAAGATGTCTTCTTTATTTTGTCCACATCAGGGCGCAATCCGGTTCCGATTGATGTGGCGCTGGCGGCGAAAGCGAAAGGCGCTTATACCATTGCCATAACATCCTTGGAATATTCAAAAAGCCAGCCCTCGCGGCATAAGAGCGGCCGGTTGTTATATGAGGTCGTCGACCTTGTGATTGACAACCATTCCGTGAAAGGCGATGCGATTTTAACCCATCAGAACGTTTCAGTCCCATTTGCTCCCACTTCGACAGTGGTCGGCAGTGCGATTTTAAACGCCGTTTTGGCTGAGGCAATTGCGCTTATGGCAGAAAACGGAGTTGAGCCGCCTGTCTTTTTAAGCGGCAACATCGAGGGGGCAGACGAACATAACCGCCGCTGGATTGAGAAGTATAAAGAACGCATTCCGGTATTGATTGAAGGGTGTCAGCCATAGCGTCAGAACCAGGCTCTGTAGCCAACTGCCATCGGTTCTTGCTAAAATCGTAGCAAACGATGAGACGGTGGGAGATGGAGACGGATGCGTTTTGACGAACGGGTGCGACTGTATGCCGATAAGCTGAACGATACGGATGACCAAATTGTTGATTACATTATGGAGTACCGCAAAGAGATCGCTGACATTTCGATTCAGAAAATGGCGGCAGCGCTTTATACAGTGCCGAACACGATCGTCCGGTTTGCCAAAAAATTAGGATATAAAGGGTTTGCTGAACTGAAGGCGGCGTTGGCACTCGAGCAGCGGGGCGGGACGGCCATACGGGCGGACGGAACAACGATCATTGAAAAAACGAAAGAGCTGATTGATGATCAGCTCATTGAAGAAGCTGTGCGCAAGATGCATGAGGCCAAGCACGTCTTTTTTTACGGCGTCGGCGATTCTGCTTATTTTTGCGAGATGATGGCTAAACATTTGCGGTGCGTCGGCAAACAGGCCGACTTTTTTGTCCAACGCCACGATATGCTATATAATGCGGATCATTGCGGGGAAAAGGATGTTGTCTTTGTCATTAGCGTATCCGGAGAAACGAAGCAAGTGCTTGAGGCGGTCGCGGCCGCGAAGCAGAACGGGGCGTTTGTCATCAGTTTGACGCATTTTTGTCCAAATTCACTCGCTGATCTTGCCGATTTTCATTTGTATTGCTGGGCGCCCAAACAGTTTTTAAACAAATATGATGTTACCGACCGTACATCGCTCTATCTTGTGTTGCGGGTGTTAAGTGAACGATATTGGCAAAAGCAGAGTGGATGTGTATAAATACACAAACAAACTGAATCACAGCGAGAGAATAGTGAAAAAGTAAGAAGATTTCAGTCTTCTTGCTTTTTTTCTTTTATAATGAAGTCGACAAACGGCATGGAAAGAGAGGATGAGAGAGATGGAACTAAAACAGCTGACGAACGTTCGGCTGATCGATGTAGAATTGTCGTTGTCTACAAAAGAAGAAGTCATTCGCCATCTCATTAGCAAGTTGGACGAGGAGGGGAAATTGTATTCGGCTGAATTGTTTTATCAAGCGGTGATGGAGCGGGAAGCGCTTTCTCCGACGGGGCTCGAAGCGGGCCTAGCCATTCCGCACGGGAAATCGAAAGCAGTAAAATCGGCAGCCTTTGCGGTGGCGAAGCTGGTTCGGCCGATTCGTGATTGGGAGAGCATCGACCCGTCCAATGAAGTAGAACTCGTTTTTTTATTAGCGATTCCGGAACAGGAAGCGGGATCGACGCATTTGGATTTGCTCGCGGAGTTTGCCAAACGGCTGGCGCGCGTTGAATATCGTAAACGGTTGCAGCAATGCCGCACGGCGGAAGAGATGTATCGAGCTCTTGATGAAGAAACGAGAGAGGCCATTGACGCAGCGGCAGCAAAAAAAACGATTGTCGCCGTGACAGCCTGCCCGGCTGGCATCGCCCATACGTATATGGCAGCTGAAGCTTTAGAGCAAGCCGGACGGGAGGTCGGGGTTGCTGTATACGTTGAAAAGCAAGGGGCGAACGGCATTGAAGATCGTCACACAGAGGAGCGACTGCGAAAAGCCGAAGCAGCGATTTTTGCTGCGGATGTGGCGGTGAAAAACGAGGAGCGGTTTGCCCATTTGCCCGTGTACCGAACGACAGTTGCGGCGCCATTGAAAGATGCGAAAGGCGTCATTTTGAAAGCGCTTGAGAAAGCGGGGAAGGAAGGAAAGCGGGAATATGAGCCGGCAAAGGAAACGGAACCTGAGCGCGTTTCATGGCAAACAGAAGTGAAAAATGCCATTTTGACCGGCATTTCTCATATTATTCCGATTATCGTTGCCGGCGGGATGATTTTGGCGTGTGCGGTGCTCATCGCCCAAGCGTTCGGATTACAGCAAGTGTACGATACGGAAAATTCGTGGCTTTGGATGTTGCGTAAACTAGGCGGCAATATGCTTGGTACGCTCATGATTCCAGTGCTGTCAGCTTACATGGCGTATGCGATTGCCGACAAACCAGCGCTTGGTCCGGGATTTGCAGCTGGGATTGCTGCGACGATGATCAACAGTGGCTTTTTAGGAGGCATGCTCGGCGGCTTTTTGGCGGGCTACTTTATGAAGTGGTTGAAAAAGCAGCTTCCGCCAAAAGGTGCGTTCTCTGGATTCATCAGCTTTTGGTTGTATCCGGTCATCGGTTCGCTTGTTGTCGGAGCGCTTATGCTGTTTGTGTTCGGCAAGCCGGTCGCCGGTTTGAACAATGCGCTGCTTGAGTGGCTGGACAACTTGTCGGGCAGTAACGCCATTGTGCTCGGCGCGATTTTAGGAGTTATGGTGTCATTCGATTTAGGTGGGCCTGTCAATAAAGCGGCGTATACGTTTTGCATTGGTGCGATGGCAAGCGGCAACTTTATTCCGTATGCGGCGTTTGCCTCGGTGAAAATGGTGTCGGCGTTTTCAGTTACTGCAGCGACGCTGTTGTTCAAACGGTATTTTGAAGAATATGAGCGAGAAGTCGGCAAATCAACATGGATTCTTGGGCTAGCTGGTATTACCGAAGGAGCCATTCCGTTTATGATTAACGATCCGCTACGCGTCATTCCGTCGCTTTGCATCGGATCGGCAGTCACCGGAGCGATTGTCACGGCTTCACAAATTGGACTGAACGTTCCCGGAGCCGGTATTTTCTCGCTATTTGTCCTACAAGGCGCCTCGTTATGGAAAGCAGGATTCATCTGGCTCGGCGCTGCACTAATTGGGGCATTTATTTCCATGGTGCTGTTAGTTGCCACGCGCGTGCAAAAGTTAAAGATGCAACAACGATAAGGCAAATGAGGTGAAATCATTGAAACGATACGTTCACATTGTTCCTCATGTGCATTGGGACCGCGAGTGGTATTTTTCCGCGGAAGAATCGCGCATTTTGTTAGTGAACGATATGGAAGAAATATTAGAGATGTTGGAAACGAATCGTGATTACCCGTACTTTGTTCTCGATGGGCAGACGGTTGTATTAGAAGACTATTTGTCCGTCAAGCCGGAGCAAAAAGAGCGCATTCGCCGCCTTGTCCAAGAAGGAAAGCTGATCATCGGTCCGTGGTATACGCAAACGGATGAAATGGTCGTCGGCGGGGAGTCGATTGTCCGCAACTTACTCTATGGGCTGAAAGATTGCCAGGAGTTCGGCGAGCCAATGCAAATCGGCTATCTTCCTGACTCGTTCGGACAATCAGCGCAGATGCCGCAAATTTTGAATGGCTTCGGTATTAAGCGGGCCATTTTTTGGCGCGGTGTGTCGGAACGACACGGCACAGACAAAACCGAGTTTTACTGGGTGAGTGATGACGGTTCTAAAGTGCTTGTGCAGCTATTCCCGCTCGGTTATGCCATCGGCAAGTATCTTCCGACTGATGAAGCAAAACTGAAGGAGCGGATGGACAAATACTTTTCCGTTTTGGACCGCGGGGCAACCACCGAGCATATTCTCATTCCGAACGGCCATGACCAAATGCCGATTCAAAAAAATATTTTTGACGTGATCAACAAGCTGCAAACGCTCTATCCAGAGCGGACCTTTTTCTTAAGCCGTTATGAACATGTGTTTGAACAGTTGGAAAAAGAAGAGCAGCTTCCAGTTATACGCGGCGAGTTTTTGGACGGCAAATATATGCGCGTTCATCGCAGCATTTACTCGACTCGCATGGACATTAAAGCGGCGAACGCCCGCATTGAAAACAAAGTAACGAACGTGCTTGAGCCGCTGGCTGCCATCGCCTCGACTCTTGGGTTTCCGTACGAGCATCGGCTGATGGAGCTCATTTGGAAAGAGATGATGAAAAACCATGCGCATGACAGCATTGGTTGCTGCTGCTCAGACCTCGTTCATCGCGACATTTTGGGGCGCTTTGCGCTAGCGGAAGAGCGGACCGACCGACTCATAACGTTTTATATGCGCAAAATTGCCGATGCGATGCCGTCGGATCGGTCGATTGACAAGTTGGTTGTGTACAACACACTCCCATACGAACGGAATGAGCCGATCGAAGCGGAAATTACGACGAAATGGAAAGCATTCCGTCTCGTGGATGAGCACGGGGAACCGGTAGAATTTGAAGTGGTCGATGAAACGATTGTTGACCCGGGGCTCATTGACCGGCAAATTGTCCATTACGGCAACTACGATCCGTTTATCCGCTACACGATCCATTTCCGCGATCGCATCCCGGCGATGGGGTATAAGGCGTACGTTGTGCAAGAGGCGGAACAGATGAAAACACAGACACCAACGGCTGTTGAGCAAATTGATACGCCTTTTTACACAATCACTGTTAACGAGAATGGAACGATTAACGTTTATGACAAACAGCTGCAGCGAACCTTCCGTGATGTGCTCTTGCTTGAAGATGTCGGTGATGATGGGGACGAATACGACTTTTCCCCTTTGCCGGGCGATGAACCGATTGATAATAAGGAAGTGAAGGCGACATATTCGCTCCGTCAAAACAGCTATTTTGCTTATGCCGATATTGCTTACCGGTTGCCGTTGCCGGCCGACCTTGAAGGCAGAAAAGCCAAACGGCACGATTGTATTCTGGATGTCTCCATTCGGTTGACTGTTCCGATGGATCAACCACTCATCGATGTCCGGGTGCTCATCAACAACGAAGCAAAAGATCACCGTGTTCGCATGTATGTACCAACCGGTATTGCTTCGTCCCATTCGGTCGCTGACAACCAATTCGGCGTCATTCGGCGGCCGGTCGTCGATCCGGCAATTGATGTATGGGAGCAAGAAGGATGGGACGAACGTCCAGATGCGATCTACCCGATGCTTACGTATGTCGGATTGTCGGATGAAACAGGCGGTGTAGCCGTGCTGACGAACAGCACGAGAGAGTATGAGATTGTCGGGAAACAGCATGATACGATCGCGGTGACACTTTTGCGCAGCGTCGGTTATCTTGGTAAAGAAGAGCTCGTGCGTCGGCCGGGTCGTCCTTCCGGAATTAAAATGGAAACGCCGAATTCACAAATGTTCGGTACAAGTGAGCTGCACTTCGCGTTGACAACGCATCGTGGAACGACGGAAGAAGCAAATGTCGCCAAACGGGCGAAACAGTTTTTGACGCCGCTTTATACGTACAACAAACTGCCGTACGATGCCATGAAAATGAATCCGGTGGCGTTTTCAGTACCGTATGAATATAGCTTGTTTTCACAGCAGGAAGGTGAGACGGTGCTAAGCACGGTGAAGCGAAGTGAAGACAACCGCGGCGTAGTTATTCGTTTCTTTAACCCAACAGTGCAGAAGACGATGGCGTCATTCCAATGGCACGGGTCGTTATCGACGGTATGGCGCACGAACTTAAATGAAACACCGCTCGCGCCGTTGTCGATGGATGCACAACAACGATTTACTGTGCAGGTAAAACCGAACGAAGTACAAACCGTGCTTGTTGTTGATCAAGAGGGAAACGGTGAATAAACAAAAAAGCTGGGGCTCATCGCCGCCAGCTTCTTTTTTATAACAAAACGATGTGTTTCTCTGTCTATTTTGTAACGCAGATGTAACAATTGTTAAGTGAAATGTCTGAATAAGAGACTGTCAACTCTCTTTTTGCAAGAAAAATATAGATCATTAGAGTAATAGAGGAAAAAAAGGAGTCAACATTAGTGAAAGGATGTGTCTTCCAATTGTTGTAGCCATCGGCAATCAGTGTTTCTCTGGCAATGAAAACAATCGTGTTTTTAACCAGGGGTTGCCAACATGTTCCTTTTTCCATTTTGGACCAAAAATATTACAAAAACCCCGTGGTATAATGGGGATGCGGGTGAGAGGACATCGGAACGGTCCTTATCGAACAACGCGAGCCTCATTGACAGACGCAACAATCTTTGAAACTTTGAAAATAGAAACCAAGGAGGAATTCCAATGAAAAAGAAAATGGTAGCCACGATCGCCGCTTCGGTTGCACTCATCGGTGCTTCGTTTGCGGCAACGACGAAAACGGAAGCAGCAGGGACGACATGCCCGACGACGAACGTGTATCAAGTAAAATATACGAATACAAACGTTCAAGATTTGGAAAAATGGTTGAAACAATACTTCCCGTTTGTGTCGATCCAACCGGCTAAACAGGCACAACAACCAACGGTAAAACAGCCGACAGAGGCGAAGCCGCAAGCGCCGGCAACGGTCAAACAGCCAGAGAAGAAACCGGCAGCTAATACGCAAGCGCCAGCAAAAACGCCAGCAACGGCACCAAAGTCTACAACACAAGAAACAACGGGCTTAAATGCGTATGAGCAGCAAGTCGTTGAATTGACGAACAAAGAACGGGCAAAACATGGTCTGCCAGCGCTTCAAGTCGACTTAGCCCTCAGCAAAGTCGCCCGTGAAAAATCACGCGATATGGCGGTTAACAACTACTTCTCGCACAACAGCCCGACGTACGGCTCCCCGTTTGAGATGATGAAAAAATTCGGCATCTCGTACACAGCTGCTGGGGAAAACATTGCTAAAGGCCAACGCACACCGCAAGAAGTGGTTAATGCGTGGATGAACAGTGAAGGTCACCGGGCCAACATTTTGAACAAAAACTTTACACATATCGGCGTTGGTTTTGAAGAAAACGGCTATATTTGGACGCAGCAATTTATCCGCAAGTAAGAACGGCGTCTTTCCCCATCCTGTCCATCTGTCTGATGGACAGGATTTTTTTTGCTAGCATAGTTCTCTAACAAAAAATAGAAAACTATGTTATAATGTTCAGCAGGTTGAAATGAGTCTGTAGATCACGGAGGACGCGACGATGCGAATACGCGACTGGGATCGCAACTTGAAAGTTCGGCTGTTTGGCGAGGCGCTGATGAATACAACCTTTTGGATGTTTTTTCCGTTTATGGCCATTTATTTTGCCGAATCATTTGGCAAGGAAACCGCAAGTGTGCTATTGATCGTTTCACAGGTATTTTCTGTTGTTGCCAATTTGCTAGGCGGTTATTGCGCCGATATGTTCGGGCGCAAGCGGATGATGGTGTTATCCGCTTACGGACAGGGGGCGGCGTTTTTTATTTTTGCCTTGGCTAGTTCCCCATGGTGGTCGTCGCCGCTCGTCGGCTTTTTATGTTTTACGTTTGCCGGCATTTGTGGGGCGTTTTACTGGCCGGCGAGCCAGGCGATGGTGGCGGATGTTGTGCCCGAAAAAGATCGAAGTCATGTATTTGCTGTGTTTTATACATCTGTCAACGTCTCGGTTGTCATCGGTCCGACGATCGGCGGGCTATTTTATGCGAATCACCGGTTTGCGTTGTTGCTTGCCGCGGCCTGCTCATGCTTCGCGATGGCGACACTGTTGGCTAAACAGTTGCGTGAAACGGCTTCGTTGGCGGCAGGCAGGAAGAAGGTGGAGGAGTGGCCGCAGTTTTGGCGCGAACAACTAAGGCAATACGCCGTCATTGTTCGCGACCGCACCTTTTTCTTGTTTATCGCCGCTGGGGTGCTGGTGGCGCAAACGTTCATGCAGCTGGATTTGTTAATTCCTGTGTATACAAAAGAAACAATCGAAGGGGAAACATTATGGGGGCGTTTTACGATAGATGGGACTAGTGCGTTTGGGCTCCTGATTGCAGAAAACGGGCTGCTTGTCGTGCTTGGCACAGTGATGGTGGCGCGCTATATGGAGCGCTACGACGAACGATGGGCGTTTATCGGTTCGTCGATTTTATACGGCGTCACAATGTGGCTGTTTAGCCATACGACATCGATCGTTGGGTTGATGTTAGTAATGGGACTGTTTACGCTGGCCGAGCTGATGACGGCCGGTTTGCAGCAGTCGTTTGTGTCGAAGTTGGCGCCTGAGGATATGCGTGGCCAATATTTTGCTGCGGCGAGCCTTCGTTTTACGATCGGCCGGATGTTGGCACCGTTTTCTCTTGCCGCAGTGACTTGGATCGGCTATACGTGGACATTTGCATTTCTCGGCATACTCGCATTGGCAAGCGCAGGGCTGTATGCGTGGATGTTCCAGCAAGCAGGACGGGCGCAGCGATCCGATATTTCTCTTTCCTGATGACAGGGTAGTGCAAACGGCTACCCGTTTTTTTTATGCATCATTATAATAAAAAGCGCGTCGACGCTCGTGTAACATATATTCCCTATCTCTAACATAAAGTGGAACTAGATAAAGAGAAGGAGAGGGGAAGCGATCATGAAACCGCACACGTCTGAACCGGATATGATTCAGGGGGGGAGCGGACAAGACGGTGCTGCAGCGATGGCGCGCTACGAGAAGCGCCAACAAGCACGTGTTTTGTCCAGGGAAAAGAGAAAAAAACAATACCGTTTCATCGGTTGGTTGCTTTTTGCTTTCGCTGTCCTATGGGGGATGGGTGCGCTGATTTGGAGTGGATACGGCGCGTTGAAAACGACGGCAGGGCGTGAGATCGCCATCATGAGGTTAAAAGGGGCCATCGAAGATCGCAATGCCGCTGCCTTGCAGGTGATGTTGCGGGTGACGGATGAAACGGTACCGCTCAATGACCAAACGCTAACGCCTTTGTTTGCCTATTTCGACCAGCATCCGGAGGCGTATAAAATGCTTGATGAGGAGTTTGCTCGTCAGAGCGAAGGCAAGCAAGTGTATATTAAAGGATTGACGTCCCATCCGCCGGTGTTTACGATTCATGTGTTTGAAAATCGATATGTGTTTGAACCGGCTCTATATTTCATCCACGCCCGTGTCGCTGATTCCGAAGCGACGCTCGTCGTCAACGGGGTAAAAGTGAAGGAGGAGGAGACAAAAGACCCGTTCGTCAAAAAAATCGGCCCGTATCTGCCAGGCGCATACACAGTGACGGCTGTTCATCCGGATGGCAAAAAGAAGACAGCCCGCGTTGAGCTGTTCGGCGGCGCCCGCGTTCGTGAAGTCGATATCACGAAATGAACGAATAGGCGAATACAGCTTCGACGATGGCGGTAATGGTGACATCTTGCGTCTGCACAGGCGGCGATGATGAGGAAGCGCTAAGAACGATAGGGCTGTATGGTGCCGGCGGGCTTGTCGGCCGTTCCTTCAGCTCGACGGGTATGTCGTGAAGCGGCAAGCCAAGAGTGCGGGCGATGGCCAGGGCTTTTTCTTTTGCGTTTTTCACCGCTAGCGTCAGTGCTTGTTGATAGTAAGTTTGTTCGTTGGCTAGGCGGAACTCTAAGCCGCGGGCAAGATTCGCCCCGTGGGCGACAGCTGTTTCGTAAATGGAGCCGGCTGTTTTTGGATCGCGGACGGTGATGTTGAGCCAATGCTCGACCTCATATCCGGATAAGACGGCTGCGCCGTCGGGATGTTCGTACGTTGGAATGATCGAAAAGGCGGTCGTCTCGAAATCTTCCGGGCGGACGCCGACTGCTTTTAATGCCTCAATGACATCGTTGGTGCGCCGGGCGTTGTCGGCTAGTGCTTCTTGAACGTTCTGATGCGCGGTGCGGACGCCAAGCGCAATCATAACGGTATCCGGCTTTGCAGTGACCGTTCCTTGGCCGATGACAGTCATCGTTGCACGGGATGGGGCGGGACGGTGCCATGGCTGCATCATATCCCCTCCTTCAGCCGCTAGGCGGCTTTTTGATCATCATCGGCTGCCCTCCAGTAATAGACGCGCGGCAGGCCGACATAGCACCAGTACTCTTTGAGCAATGAGACGGCGACAAACGAGAAAAGTTGCCAATCGATCGCCTTCATAGCCATCCCCCTTTCGCTTGCCTCGTTTAATATAGCCTATTCAAAACGGCCATTGTCCTATACGTGCCGGTTGGCGATGAAACTTCTCGAGGCGATTGTACGTATATAAAATGGACGTGCTATAATAGAAAAAAAGATGAAGAAAGGGATGGACAATGAAGCAACTGCTTCGCACGATATGGCGTTGGTTTGTTTCATGGAACGTTGGAATCATCGTTGCGGTCACTGTATTTATCGCCGCTGATTTTCGCTTTTTGCCCTCACTCTTATCAGGGATGGGAGCGATGTGGGGGGTATCTGCTGTGATGAAAAGACGGCAGCGCCGTTTGGTAGCCGACGTGTCGGCTGAGGAGCAGGCATATGTCCGCAGCCAGCTTCGCGAGGCACGCGCGTTATGGAAACGGGTGCGCCGCGCCCGTTTCCGGCTTCGCTCGGTGGCCATGTGGCAAACCGTTTCCCGGTTGAGCGCGGTCGTCGACCGGATCATTCGTGCGGTTGAACAAAAACCGCATCAGCTCCGCCTTGTCCAACCGTTTTTCCTCAACGAGTGGCCGACAGCGGTGGAGATGGTTGAAAAATACGTATACTTGTCGCAACAACCTGTGCAAAACGCCGACATGGCAGAAGCGCTGCGGAGGACGGAACGGCTGCTCGGCGAGCTGACCCAAGCGGCAGAGCGGCAGTTGCTTGAAGTGTTATCAAGCGATGTTTGGTCGCTTCAGACGGAAGCGAAAGTACTTGAGCAATCGCTCCAACAACCGGATCGTCTTCATTTGCTGCCGTCAAGGAAAGGGGAATGACAATGGATGAACGGAATCGTGAGATAGAACCAATCGACTTGTTTCGCGAACAGGAACGGACAAGCACGCTCGATGAACTGTTGGCTCAGCCGTTTTCCTCACCGGCTGTGTCGCGGGCTGAAGAAGCAGATAAGCCGACCAGCGTGCTTGAGACGTTAAAGCCAGAACATCGGGAAAAAGCGCTGGCGCTCGCCAAGCAAATCGACCCAGCCAACCAACAGGCCATTTTACAGTACGGCGTGGCCGCACAAGCAGAACTATCGAAGTTTTCTCATACGATTTTGCATCATGTGCAGACGAAAGATGCAGGCCCGGTCGGTGAAGTGATTAGTGAGCTAATGGCAAAAATTAAAGAAGTTAATCCGGATGATCTCATGCCGGCAAAAAAAGGATGGTTGTCCCGTCTGTTTGGTACGGTGGCCAAACCGCTGCAAGGAATCGTGGCGAAATACCAAAAAATCGGCGTCGAAATTGACAAAATCGCCGACCAGCTTGAGAAACACCGGCATGGACTGCTTCGCGATGTGATGATGCTTGAGACGCTTTATGAGAAAAATAAAGACTATTTTGAAGCGCTCAATATTTATATTGCGGCGGCCGAATATAAGCTTGAGGAGCTACGGACGAAAATGATCCCGGAAAAGCAGGCCGCTGCCGAGCGTTCCGGAGACCAAATGGCATGGCAGGAGGTTCAGGACTTGCGGCAGTTCGCTGATCGGCTTGAAAAGCGGGTGCACGACTTAAAGCTTAGCCGGCAAGTGACGATCCAAACGGCGCCGCAAATCCGCATGATCCAGCATATGAACGAAACGCTTGTTGAGCGTATCCAGTCATCGATTTTAAATGCGATTCCGCTTTGGAAAAATCAAGTTGTGATTGCTTTAACGCTCTTCCGCCAGCAAAAGGCGGCTGAAGCGCAAAAGCGGGTTGCCGAAACGACAAACGAACTCTTGTTGCGCAACTCGGAAATGTTAAAAACGAATAGCATCGAAATTGCGAAGGAAAATGAGCGCGGCCTCATCGATATGGAGACGTTGAAGCGAACGCAAGAAAATTTGATTACCACGCTCGAAGAAACGTTAAAAATTCAAGCTGAGGGCCGCTTGAAACGGCAGCAGGCTGAACGTGAGCTAGCGGCGATGGAGGCGGAACTGAAACAGACGCTGCTCTCGTTGAAGCGGCCGGAACAATAAAGAGGGACGGCAGTGTTTTGAGCATTGCCGGAGGACGAAAAGATAGTGTCTAGTCCGTACAAGCAGAATAAAGCGAATTTCGTCGTATAAAACGGGTGTCTTGCAGACGACAAGACACCCGTTTTTTACTGTTATAAGGTTCCTGTTGATGAGGGAACAGGTGGAGCAGCGAGTGTTTAATTCGTCACTGATGAGCATTGGCCATTTGATGCTTATCCGCTGCTTACAAAATGGGGGGATTGGGAGGTTCTTGTTCCTGTCGGTTGCTTTCTTGCCCCGGCTGTTCGCTTTCCCGATCGTCGGAACGGGTGGCGCGGACGTCAAACTCTTCCGCTGTCTCCGTTTGCCATTGGCTGCCGATGAGCGGCACGTCTTCTTTTTCATGTTGGCCAATGACAAACCGCAATACGTAAGCGTGAAACAACAATTCCCCGAATGCAACGAGCAAAGCAGAGAAAAACGCCGCGCTTAAGATGGCGCCGCCGGCGGTATCATAAAACGCACCGATGCCAATCCATGTGGCGACAAATACGAGGCCAAAATCAGCGATCGTCGCCGAAACGTTGCCGAGGCGCGGCAAAACGTATAAGTCGCCGAGCGCATAGGCGACAAGCGTCAGCCAAAGGCTGAACCATAATATTTCCGCCGACGAAACGCGCAAAAACAGCGGCAAAATGGCGAACATGACGGTCGTTGTAAGCAAATATTTTAGCACTAACGCCAGCAAATGTTTCATCTTATCCTGCCGCCTTTATTCCGCCGGGGAGTTCGGCCCTTCTAGTTTTTTATCCCCGTATCCCGGCTGTTTTTCCCTCTCTTTTTCCGGCTGTTGCTTTTTTCGTTGTTGTTCAAGGCTGTCATTTTGTTTTGGCTGCCTCATTGGCCATCATCCTCTCTTTTCGGTGTTTATCGTTAGTTTGCCGCGTTTGCCACAGTGTATGCATGCATAATCCAAAAACTTCCTCTTTTTATTTTCTACACCTGTTCCACATTAATAAGTGAATTGGGAATGAATAAGGAGGAATAACGATGACGGAGAACAAACAAGCGCTCGAGATCGCCGGACGGCAATATGCCCCGTCTGATTATAAATCAGATTCGTTTCTTGGAGCGGCGTTGGCTGAAACGCATGAACAAGTAAGCGATGCGTATATGGAAGGAACCGTTGAGGCAGCAGTTGACCAAGAAAACGGACCGGACATTCCCCTCTCCGGTCAGAGTAAAGCGCCAAAGGACGCGGAAAACGCCAAGGAATGAGTCCTTGGCGTTTTTTGTGCTAACGAAATCTCTGACTTGTTTGTGAAAAGGAAGGGGAAAAAGGAAAGAAAAACAGTTCGTACTTTCTGCCATTGCCGTCTATACTAGTAGTGCGCACGACGATTCACCGATACAAGGGGGATGATCATCGTGAGATGGCAGCGGGCTTTGTTAGCGTTGCTCAAAGAACGGAAAGACCAATCGATCGCATTGGCGATCGATACGTCGAACCGGCCGTCCCGTCCGGTGCTGATTCAAAACATCATCAAGCTGTTTGAGAAATTGCGTCCGGACACGTTGCTCGTCCAAGCGGATTTTAAAATTCGCGATGTATCTCCAGTTGGTATAGCTACACTTAAATATTTCAAGCATGGAAAATCGTCGTACACTGAAGTGCTCGAATGGGCCGCTGCGCAAAAAATCGATACGTTATTTTATATCACCGATGTGACTGGATATTTTTACGAAGAATTGGAAGTGAACTATGAGGTATTTTGGCTTGTCCCGGATGATTATATGCCGCGTGTACCGTTTGGCAAGCTCATTCGCGTTGCGTAACATGGCAGGAATGCCCTTCATGATGAGGGGCATTCCTTTTTGTTAGAAAACTTAACAAAGTTTTTATTTATGAAAGCGGATTCTATAAAAATATACGTTGTATTCGTCTTAACCATGTTATATATTATAACATATAAAAGTAACAACAAATAACAAAAAGGGGGATGTACATGGGTGAGAAAACATTGATGTTTGGTCTTGATGCTCTTTGGGTGATGCTCGCGGCGGTGCTCGTCATTGGCATGCAAGCGGGGTTTGCCTTGCTTGAGGCAGGATCGACACGCATGAAAAACTCCGGGCATGTGGCCGGCAAACAAATTTTAAGCTTTGCGCTCGCATCTTTAGCGTTTTGGGCATTTGGCTTTGCTATTACGTTTGGAGCAGGAAACGGCTTCATCGGAACGGAAGGGTGGTTTTTACAAGAAGGGGAAGGGACGTTTGATTCGCTGTCGTGGGCGAATGTGCCATTGGCACTTAAATTTTTATTTCAGCTCGGTTTTGCCGGTGTGTCGCTTGCCATCGCCTGGGGCGGCTTTGCAGAACGGGCGAAACTGTCTGTCTATTTCGTTTTCGGAACGATTTTTACGATCGTTATTTATCCAGTCATCGGCCACTGGGTGTGGGGCGGTGGCTGGCTCGGACAAATGGGAATGCAAGACTTCGCTGGTTCAACAGTTGTCCATTTGCAAGGGGCCATCGCGGCGCTTGTAGCCACTGTATTGCTTGGACCGCGCATCGGCAAGTTCAATAAAGACAAAACACCGAATGTCATTCCTGGGCATAACCAAGTTTATACCGTGATTGGCGGTTTGATTTTATGGATTGGTTGGTTCGGCTTTAACGCTGGGAGTACGATGGCAGTTGGTGATGGGTTTTTCGGCTATGTCGCGCTGACAACGAATTTGGCTGCTGCGGCAGGAGCGATTGCCGCGATCTTGACAGCAAAAGTGTTAGTCGGCAAAGCGGACATCCCGGCGATGGTCAACGGCGTGTTAGCGGCATTGGTTGCGATTACGGCAGCATGCGCGTTCGTTGAACCGTGGGCAGCGGTCATTATCGGGGCTGTCGCGGGATCGTTCACGTTCTGGACGTCCGTTTACTTCGAACGTAAAGGGATTGACGACCCGATTTACGCTTTTTCCGTCCATGGTATTGCTGGCATCATCGGCACCATTTCAACCGGATTTTTCGCTTCGCCACGCTTAGTGGAAATCACCGGTGTCGGCAAAGCCGGTTTAGTATACGGTGGTGGATTCGATCAGTTGATTGTACAAACGGTTGGTGTGGTGGGTGCAGCGATATATGTGGCCGTCGTCTCGTTTGCCATCTTATATGTCATGAAGAAAACGATCGGGCTGCGCGTCACAGCGGAGCAAGAAATTTCCGGGCTTGATATTAGCGAACACGGCGCTTACGGCTATCCGGAACAGCTTGATCCGGCCTATCAGCCGAAGACAGCCGCTCAGCGATAAAGATGGAGAAGAAAGCGATGTTGGCAGCGGTAACCGACCGGCTGAAAACGGCCGAGTCGGTTACCGATCTTCGTTTCTGCCATGACGAGTTGGTGCGCGAATTGCGGCGATGGCTGGCGCTTGAGCATATCGAACAGCTGGCGGAAGAGGTGGTCGGCGTGCATGAAGCCATGTTTCGTCGCGTATTTTTCCTTGCCGAACAGGAGACAGTGAAAGGGGCTGTTGGCATCCGGCCGTCGGCCTGGTGTTGGTATGTGATGGGGAGCATCGGCCGACGCGAGCCGACGGTGTGGACGGATCAAGATCATGGCATCTTATTTACTTGCGTTCGAGAAGAGGAGAAGGGCTGTTACGAGTTTATTCGCCATATGGCGGCCATCGGGACGAAGATGCTGTATGAGATCGGTTATCCGTATTGTTCTGGCTATGTGATGGCAACTAATAAGCGTTGGGCGCAATCGATGAGCGACTGGGAACGGCAGCTATCTTCCTATTTAGATGGCGGATGGCCAAACGACCTTCGCTTTTTGTACATCGCGATGGATATGCGGCCGCTTTATGGTGACGTCGAATTGGCTGATGCAGGGAGGAGGGCGTTGTTTGCGGAGGTTGCTGACCGGCCGCTGCTGTTGGCGCGCATGGGGGAACATGTTCAATTTCCTCGTGTTCCGCTCGGTTGGTTTGGCAATGTGCAAACAGAACGATGGGGTCCGCACAGTGGGGCGATTCATATGAAACAAAGTGGTTATGTGCAGATCGCTAACGCTTTGAAATGGCTTGCTTGTCTAACGCGCGTGCCAGCGGTGACGACGTTAGAGCGGCAGCGGATGCTAGCAGAGTCCGGGGCATTGCCGTCAGCGCTTTCTATTGATGTTCAAGAGGCGCTTGCGGTTTACTATTATATTCGCCTTAAATACAGCACCGAGGTGGAAGACGGGCGGGAATATGTATTATGGCAGACGCTCAACCGGGCGGAGCAAAAGCAGCTGAAGCAGGCGATGCGCACCGCGAAGCGGTTGCAGCGCTTCGTTGCTCGCCGGGTGGTCGGGATGTATGAATGACCGGCACCGTTTTTGGCAGCGGGCGCTTCGCTTATTGGCCCTGGGCGTTCCGCGCGGAGCATCGCCCGCCTTATTGGGCAACGATCAGTCACTGCAGCACGAAAGCTGGCTTCGCTCGCTGCAAAAAGAGAAAGACCGTTTCATTGATTGGCATGACCGTTTGACCGATATTCCGTTCGTCATCATCGATATGGAAACGACCGGTTTTTCGCCGCAGCAAGGTGACGAAATTTTAGCCATGGCAGCGGCGAAAACGGTCAATGGTCTCGTCACCGGCACATATATGACGCTCGTCAAACCGGAAAAACCGATTCCGGAACATATTTCTGATTTGACCGGCATTGAAGCGAAAGACGTTGTGTTCGCCCCACCGCTTGCTGAGGCGTTGCGCACGTTTGTTCCATTTATTTCCGCAGGTGTCTTGGTCGGCTACCATATTGGCCATGATTTATCATTTTTGCGCCATGTGCTTTGGCGTCATTATCGGCAAAAATGGAGCTGGCGCTTTGTCGATATGCAACCAATAGTCAGCCTTGTCCGCCATCCGTGCCCGACGCTTGACGATGCCCTCGCTTGCTATGGCATTGACTGTCCGCGGCGCCATACAGCGGACGGAGATGTGGAAGCGATGGTGAAGCTCTGGGCGATTTTGCTCGGTGAACTGCGTGAGCTCGGCATTGAAACATTGCATGATTTGTATGCCGCCCTCAGCCGCCATTGATCTTCCTCGCAGCATTGGAGGAGCCGACTCTATCAGAATGAAGAAGAGTCCGGTCTTAATAGAAAAAGCGCCGAAGTCGGCGCTTTTTTGTCGATATTAAAGTGGCTTTGTCGGCGTTGGATCGGCATAGCCTTCTTTATATTTTTCATCGATCATGTGACGGATGTCTTTCACCGATTTTCCGGCTTCATAAGCGGCGATCGACTCAGCGGCGATCTCTAGGCAGACGCCGCATTTCGTCCCATGGTCATCCCAAACGATTGATCCATCTTGTTTATTTTCATAGACGAAGCAGTCGTAGTTGTTTTTATGCCCCGCTGCTTCGCCGCAGCCGCAATAGCACGGGATGTTCTCAAGCAGTTCGCGGTGCTCGGCGGCTTGTTGGTACAACACAGCCATGTCTTCCTCAAACACGCTTAAAAAGCTTGGCAAATGCTCAATCGATTTCGTTGTTTCACGAATATCGCCGTTGGCGGTTTTCGTTATATGCGAATGGCTTTGTTCTTGGCTGCTGTCATCGGCACAGCCTGACAGCAGAACGCTGAACGACAACATGCATGCTGCGATCCACGTCGGACGTTTCAACCTTCTTCTTCCTTTCTCTTCGATTCGTTTCATAGTTTGAATGTACCATACTTTGCGCCAGGCGGCAACGGACTTGCCGTCAGGCAGGCGCGCTGCTGTTTCCTTAAAATGGAGTGGGAGGCGGCAAAAGCGAACAAAAAAGCTGCACAAAGGAGCGAGGGGAGTGCTCCGTTTTGTACAGCTTCATGTTGTATCTTTATTGTTGTTCCAAGAAGTATTTCTCAATATCATCCAACATCAAATGAGCCGCGAGCACACCGCCAGCGGTGTTCCAAATTGTGTCGCTCACTTTGTACACTTTGCCTTGTTTCGCAACGTTTAAGTTTTGAAAGAGCGGATCGTTGATCCAGTCTTTTTCTATTTCGTTCGCTTTGCCGTCCCCCGTTTCATATGTAAAGTAGAACAAGATGTCGCCGTCCATAGCCGGGATGCGTTCTTTCGTCACGCCTGTTTCCGCGAAGTCGTTCACGTTTTGCGATTCCGGACGGGCGAAGCCGAGTTGGTCCAAAATGACACCGGAGAACGAGTCTTTATGGTAAATGCGGACGTCGCCGGCTAGAAAGCGGACGATCGATACTTCCATCTTCAGTTTGTCGCCAAGTTTCGCTTTTAAGTCTTCAACGCGCTTGTCGTATTCGGCAATGACTTGCTTCCCTTTCTCTTCTTGGTTCACCGCTTTCGCATACAGCATAAAGTTGTCTTTCCAGTTGCCGCGCAGCGTCTCTGCGAACACGGTCGGTGCGATTTGTTTTAACTGCTCATAAATTTTTTCATGACGCATTTTGTTGCCGATGATTAAGTCCGGTTTTAAAGCGGCAATGGCTTCAACGCTCGGTTCCGATTCCAATCCAAGCTCTTTGACGCCGTCCATTTTGTCTTTGATGTGGTCATACCAAGGATCGCCAGTCCACGATTTGACAGCGCCGACCGGTTTTACGCCTAACGCAAGAAGCGCTTCTGTTCCTTCGTTCGTTAAAATGACGACCCGTTTTGGAGTTCCTTTGATTTCTGTCGTGCCCATGGCGTGTTCGATCGTGTAGCTCTCTTCTGCTTTCGGTTCGTTATCTTTCGCTGATTGGCCCGCTTCTTCCTGTTTTCCGCCGCAGCCTGCGAGAAGAAGGAGAGAAAGGATGAAAACGGAAAGAAGAGAGCGATGTTTCAATTTCACAGTTACGTCCCCCTTTGGTGTTGATAATGAATTTCATTTACGATAGTATAATAAATAAAAGCGATAATCATTGTCAATATAAAATTAAAAAATATGAGAACATCACAAAAAATTATTGACGATGAGAGTCATTATCAAATAGACTTAACGATAGATATATAATTAATGAAGCAAGGGAGACCTCAGGAGAATGTTAGCAACAAACCGGCAAAAAGCGCTTGGCCTCATTGGGCTATTCATCTTGCTTCTTACTGCGATGTGGATGAGCATTGTATACGGATATACTGATACGAACTGGCGACAGGCGATAACAGCATTGATCGACAATAACGGCTCGAACGCCCATTTAGTTGTGGCGACGGTCCGGTTGCCGCGGGCGCTCATTGCCGCAGCGGTCGGTGCAAGCTTAGCGATGGCCGGGGCGCTCATGCAAGCGCTGACGAGAAATCCGCTCGCTTCGCCGGGCATTTTCGGGATTAATGCAGGGGCCGGTTTTTTCATTGTTGTTATGGTCACGTTTTTTTCCATCTCTTCCATGCAAATGTTGTCATGGGTCGCATTTATTGGGGCGGCAATGGCGGCGGCAATCGTGTTTGTGATCAGCGCCGCAGGAAAAGAAGGACTGACACCGCTGAAGATGACGCTTGCGGGCACAGCCGTCGCTGCCTTATTTGCCTCGCTGACGCAAGGGATGTTGGCGATGAACGAAAAAGCGCTCGAAGAAGTGCTCTTTTGGCTGGCCGGATCGGTCGCCGGCCGGAAGTTGGAATTGTTGGCAACCGTCTTTCCGTATTTGGCAGCGGCCTGGCTCGGAGCCATGTTGTTGGCGCGCCATGTCAACATCTTAATGATGGGAGACGATGTAGCGAAAGGACTCGGACAGCGGACGAATGTGATCAAAGCCGCCGCTGCTCTGTTAGTCGTGCTGCTCGCTGGCGGATCGGTTGCTGTCGCTGGTCCGATCGGCTTTATTGGCATCATGGTGCCGCATATGGCGCGGGCGCTGGCCGGTATTGACCATCGCTGGCTGCTTCCGTACTGCGCTTTGCTTGGTGGGATTTTGCTGTTGGCTGCTGATATTGGGGCTCGCTACGTGCTCATGCCGCGTGAAGTGCCCGTCGGCATTGTCACCGCGTTGATCGGTGTTCCGTTTTTCGTCTACATTGCCCGCAGGGGGATCACCACGAAATGAAAAAATACATCACTGTCCGAATGGGAAACTATGTATCATTTTTCTATGACAAAAAAGCTGCTGTTGTGATCGCTGCGCTTGGGGCAGCTGCAGTTTTGCTTTTTCTCGTCAGCGTCGGCAGCGGGGAGATGAGCATTTCGCCAGTCGAAGCTGCCACTGCGCTACTTGGCTATGGTGAGGAAATTCACCAGACGGTCATTTTAACGTTCCGTCTGCCGCGCGTGTTGGTCGCTTGGCTGGCTGGAATGGCGCTTGCGGCAGCAGGTGCGATTTTGCAAGGAATGGTGCGCAATCCGCTCGCTTCACCGGATGTGCTCGGGATCACCGGAGGGGCGGCCGCTGCGGTCGTCGCCTTTTTGGCGCTGTTTAGCGACGAAAACAACTCTCTCACCGTCAGCATTCACTGGTTGCCGCTTGCCGCTTTTCTCGGCGCTACGGCTGCCGCTTGGGTTGTGTATATGTTGGCGTGGAAAAATGGTCTCGTTCCGCTTCGGCTTGTGCTTGTTGGCATTGGCATTTCCGCCTTGATGCAGGCGTTGACAACACTATTGATGATCGTCGGGCCGATTTACCGAGCGAATCAGGCGAACGTTTGGATCACCGGCAGCGTATATGGTGCCTCTTGGCAACATGTCTCGTTCATGGCGCCATTGGTCGTTGGACTGCTTCTTGTGGTTATGCTCGCGGCCCGGCATGTTAATGTGCAGGAATTAGGAGATGAGCTGGCAATCGGGCTTGGCAGCGCGGTTGAACGGCAACGTCTAGGGCTTGTTTTGCTGAGCACAGCGCTTACTGGGGGAGCGGTCGCCTTCGCCGGCGGCATCGGATTTGTTGGGCTGATGGCGCCGCATATGGCGCGCCGGCTTGTTGGTTCAGCGTTTGGTGCGCTGCTTCCGACGGCCGCGCTGTTGGGCGGCGTGTTAGTCATGGGAGCAGATCTCGCCGGGCGAATGCTTTTAGCGCCGACAGAAATTCCGGCGGGTGTATTTACAGCTGCACTCGGTGCGCCATATTTTATTTATTTGTTGTATCGAAGCCGGAAAACATAATGAGGGAGGGGCAAGCATGGAAGCGCTGCAGGCGAAAGAGTTGACTTTAGCGTACGGGGAAGCGCTCATTATTGATCGCTTGCATTTAACGATTCCAAAAGGAAAAGTGACGGTGTTGATCGGCGCGAACGGCTGTGGCAAATCGACGCTGCTGCGCGCTTTGGCCCGACTGTTAAAGCCGACAGGCGGCGCCGTTTTGCTCGATGGAAAAGAGATTGCCAAACAGCCGACCAAAGAAATCGCCCGCCGGCTCGCCATTTTGCCGCAGTCGCCTACAGCTCCGGAAGGGCTGACTGTGTTGCAGCTCGTCAAGCAAGGGCGTTACCCATACCAAACGTGGCTAAAGCAATGGAGCGAAGAAGATGAGCGTGCCGTTGCGCGCGCCTTAGCGGCGACCGGGCTTACGGAGCTCGCCGAGCGGCCGGTTGATTCACTTTCCGGCGGACAGCGTCAACGCGCGTGGATCGCCATGACACTGGCGCAAGAAACGGACATTATCTTGCTTGACGAGCCGACGACGTATTTGGATCTGGCACATCAAATTGACATTTTAGATTTATTGTTTGAGTTAAATGAAAAAGAACAACGGACGATCGTCATGGTGCTCCACGATTTAAACTTGGCTTGTCGATATGCGCATCATCTCGTCGCCATTCGCGACAAAACAGTGTATGCAGAAGGGAAGCCAGAACATGTCATTTCTCGCCAACTGGTGAAAGATGTATTTCAGATGGACTGCCAAATTACGTACGACCCGCTCTTTGGCACCCCGCTTTGCATCCCATACGGAAAAGGGCGGCACATTCTACAGAAAGAAGGCGTATCGTGATGAGGTTAAGCGAAGCAGAAATCAAAGCATTGGAAACGTACCGTTTCTCAAGCGGGACCGCTAATGTCTCGTCATCGATGTTGTTTGCTCAGCTGCTTCATGATGACGAGCAGCTCGCTAAGTATGTTGCGCACGTGCGCAACGAGATGGGGGCGGCGAATGACGCCGTCGCGGCATCGATGCTTGTCAAGCGGTTAAGCTTTTTGGCGCCGATGGCCTTATACGCCATGTCGATATGGAACAAGCGGCTTGTGCTCGATCCTAGACGAATTTGGCTGGATACGGATGACGAAGGGGAAATGTGGATGCCGCGTTTTCGCCTTGAGCCGCCGGAAGCGGAAGTGTGCGACATTGAGCGCAGCCGCTGGCGTGAGCAAGCTGTTCATGACGTGTTCGCCAGTTTGTTCGCGCCGCTCATCGCCCAATTGCGGCACCTGACGCGCATATCGCCGCTTGTCTTATGGGAAAATGTCGCGATTTACGTGTACTGGGTATATGAACGTTGGTTGGAGGACGAGTCGCTTGCCCCGGTTGCCGACCGGCTGCGGGACGATTTCCGCTTCCTCATTTATGAAGCTGATGGCCGCCTGTTTGGCCAAAAAGACAACCCGCTCCGCCGCTTCTTTAAAGGAGCGAGCGGTATGCAACGGACGACGTGCTGCTTGTACGTGCAAACAAAAGGAGGAACGTGTTGCCAAACGTGTCCGCTTAAAGCCCGCCAGCGGCAAACTGGATGACCAGTCGGCCGCTAGTGGGCGTTTTTCATTGGATGGAATTGGTTGATTTTTAAAAACGGAAGTGACGGTCATAGTGTATATTTCGATCTATGCCGAGGTAACGATGGTATGAAAAGATTGTAAACACAAGACGTGGCTTCTTACATAAGCTAAGTTGGTCGGTGAGAATCGAGCGGTTTGTCTAGAGGACCAAGCCAAGAACAAACATGGTTAAGAATCGTAATCTAGCCAAATGCCGTGGGATCGTATTGGTAAGTAAAGGAGTTGAAAAATCGATGGGAACACTCTCTTTACATATCGGGGAAATCACCAACAACCAGCCCTTTTGTGCAGGAGTTGTTCTCACTCGTGAAAATTGTCTGCCTGTGACATTGAACATAGATGGATTACCAAAGGATATGGAAAATACCTGCTGGAGAGTGGGCGGAGTTGGAGGAGGACAGGAGCTAGGCGAGTCAGTCTGGGATTGTGCATTACGCGAAGCCAAAGAAGAACTTAGCACAGGAGTAAACCTTCTTCATTCACCAGTTACCTATTTTCACGATAAAGATACTAAACGTCTCTATCAAATATCCGTCATGGACCGTCCTGCCCCTCTATTATTGGAAAGAGTTGCAAATCCAAATCCTTGTCAACCGTACGCTCCAGGTCTTCCAACAGGCCCGTATATCTATTTTGCTTTGTTTCTGGCTGAACTGGAAGATTGGAGCAAACGTTGTCCAGGAGACGATGTAAAGGGCTTGTTGCTCTGTCCGATCGATCAATGGCATAAGGTGGAAAGTGGAATCGAGTTATCAAAACTGATTGAAGTTGGCGCCCCCGGTTTGGATCTAAATCGCCAACTTTGGTTGCCAAAGGACGAGTCTTTCTCCACAATAACTCGTATATTGAAAGAGAACAAGGAAATCAGAAAAATGAATGAGGAGAATAGACCTCTTGAATGAATTTCGTGATTGGATGAAATCGAATATCAGCCATCGATCGTGTCCAGTTTCAAGTGACAGACAGTTTGCAAATATTTTGGCTTCCGAAGGGAGATTTTTTAAATCGATGTATTTAGCAGTCTATCATGTTTGTTGTGATGTTTTTAAAAAATATTGGATATGTTTTTACTCTATCCAGTCAACATCTCCCTTTTTCCAAACATCTCCGTTTTTTCTTAGGGTAATGCAACAGTACGGGCATGTAAACTTCGTGACTTCTGGCTCAACTTTCAGTTTTCGATCACAATGCAGGCAAGTCATTTTGATAACGGGGTAGCGGGAGTTGCGAACCCATGCGATCATTGCCGCTATGAGAAAGAAAATAGGGGCAATCACAATGCCTACCATCGTGATTGTAAAAAAGATGCCTAAGGATGCAAAGCCGGAGACGAAAGAGTTCCATTTGGCACGTTTCGGTTGTCGTTCACCGATAAAATGATCCACATCAAACATGTTCTCCACTCCAAGTTCATGCATGACAGAGAAATTGACAAAAAAGTGATTTATGCTCCATTATGATAATAACAAAAAAGGCGAGGGAAGGGCAGAACAAATTGTGATTGATTTGCCGCCAATTGAACAACAGCTTAAAAAGATTGATGCTGGCTTAAAGATGATTCAGTTTGATGTTGATAAAAAATACGTCATCCCCTAAGAAACATCGAACAACCTATCAATCCTACGATGCAAGATGCTATGTCTGTTTATTGGAGATTTATGTTATTAACATCTAAGGATGTCCATAAAAAATCAACAGTTTTTTGCCGAAAGAGAAAATAACAATCTTCAAAAGGAAAGCATGACAATGTTCACCGCTGGATAGGGGGGGAGTTAGCCAGCATCCTGTCCATATAGACGGGAGTTTCCAACGATTCCACGGCTTTAGCGGTGTGGCTTGTGTCAATAGTGGCATTGTTGAAAATTCAAACGACGCGGACGATCGTGGAGACAACTATTCATTTGGCGAAAAAGCTTGGATATGGAAGTGTTAGCCGAAGAGATAGAGACCGAGCCGCAAGTGTCGCTTCTTTCGAAAATGGATTGCCACTATGGAGTGACTTGAATCCTTCGCATGAGGCGAGAAAGCTGCAGCAATGGCTCGAACCGTACAACCGCGCTGTCTGTGGTGACCGGCCATTGTCACCTTGTCATTTCTGCACATGATTTTCCTCCGCTTATCGCACACTAAAATCGATCACTGTGCAAGAGGAGGAAAAAAGATGGAGTTTGCGCCAAGAAGAGTGATTCTCGAAGAATTTATCGACACACTCGAGCCGATGATGGAGACGTACGGACTTGATCAAGTCGGCATTTTCGAGGAGCGCGGTGAAGGAAACCGTTATTATGTCGGCTATACGATCAATAAAGATGGTGAGATGATCACGATCCATATGCCGTTTATTCAGAACGAACGCGGCGAATTGGCGCTCGAAAAGCAGGAATGGACGGTCAGAAAAGACGGCCAAGAGAAAAAAGGTTACCGTTCGCTGCCGGAAGCGATGGACGAGGTGATTCATTGATGGAACCGCAGGCGGCCTCACTAGGCCGCTTGTTGGGCTAATGGGAGGGGAAAAAGATGATCATGGAACTCAACGTGACGGATCGCGAAACGGCTGTTCAGGTGTTGCGCTTGCAGCAGCGTGCGTACGCGGTCGAAGCGCAAATCATTGGCAACACGGCGCTCCCGCCGCTTCGCGACACCGTTGGTACGCTGCAGCAGTGCACCGAACGTTTTTTCGGCTATTTTCGCGACGGACAGTTAGTGGGGGCGATCGCTTACGAGCGGGGTGGACAGACGCTTTTCCTTTGCCGGCTGATGGTTGACCCGGATTGTTTCCGTCAAGGGATCGCGAGCGCATTGCTCGATTTTGCCATCAAGCAAGAGCCATCGGCAAGTAACATCATCGTGACGACCGGAAGCAGCAACGCGCCAGCCATTCGCTTTTATGAGCGACATGGATTTTACGCGACAGAGCGGATACAAACACCGGAAGAGATCGAGTTGATAACATTGGTGAAAGAAATTTGATCATGCGGTGTTTCTATCACTCTTCAAAACTAGCGAAAAAAGGATGCATCGTTCAAGCAGGTCATTTGCGTAGAAACGGAGAAATAACCATAGGGTGCTTTTGGGCTTAAGAGTATGGAGGCAAAACCGTATGCCGAATTACTCGCTTCTTCATATGTAATTGAAATGATGAATAGAGGGACGGAGAGAAGGATGACGACAACGCTGTATTTAACAAGACATGGGGAAACGCAGTGGAACGTGGAAAAGCGGATGCAAGGATGGCAAGACTCGCCGCTTACCGAAAAAGGGCGGCAAGACGCCAAACGGCTTGGGCAACGGCTTGAAGCGGTCGAGTTGACAGCGATTTATGCGAGCACGAGCGGTCGGGCGTTCGAAACAGCGGAACTCGTCCGTGGTGAGCGGCCCATTCCGATTTATCAAGACGAGCAGTTGCGTGAAATGCATCTTGGCGACTGGGAAGGAAAGACGCATGATGAAATTCAGCAAATGGATCCGGTTTTGTTCGACCATTTTTGGAACGCCCCCCATTTGTATGTGCCACAGCGCGGTGAACGATTTTGGGACGTGCAACAGCGGGCGCTTGAAGCGGTGCAGCGCATCATTGCGCGGCATCAAGGGAAGACGGTCTTGGTCGTCACTCACGGTGTCGTGCTGAAAACGCTCATAGCGGCATTCAAAGGTGTGCCGCTCGATGATCTTTGGGCGCCTCCGTATATGTACGGCACGAGCGTGACAATCGTTGAGGCGCATCATGATGAATTTCGTGTTATCGTTGAAGGTGACGCTTCTCATATCAAAGAAATAAAAAAAGTATAGACACATAGCTAGCCCCACTTCCCGTGATTGGAAGCGGGGCTTTGCTGTTTGCAAGATCGTGCGGGAACGCCTCTGTCCCTAAAAATAGAGGGAGCGAACGATCTTCATGGCAGAAGTATATCGTTTCCTTTGTAGCGTGATAGTTTGATTTCTTCGTCACAATAGTCATACGAGTCCAAGCCATCTCGCTAGCCGAGCGGTCGTAAAGGTGACGGCAACAGCAATTGCTGTCGGCAAGGCAAAGGCAACGAACGTCCATTTCGTGCTTTTCGTTTCTTTGTAAATGTTGACAAGCGTCGTGCCGCACGGGTAGTGGAGAAGTGAAAACAGCATCATATTGAGTGCCGTCAGCCACGTCCATCCATGAGCGAGAAAAATATGTTTGAGCGAATGGAGGCTATCGATTTCCGTTAACGCTCCGGCCGATAAATACCCCATCAACAAAACCGGCAAGACGATTTCGTTGGCTGGAAGCCCTAAGAGAAAAGCCATCAAAATATAGCCGTCAAGTCCGATGGTCTTCGCAAACGGATCGAGCCAACCAGCGAAAGCGGAAAGCGCGGTTGTGTCGCCGATGGGGACGTTGCCGAGCACCCAAGTGATGACACCAGCTGGGGCGGCAACGGTGACGGCGCGTTTGAGTACGTACCACGTTTTATCCAGTGTGGCGCGAATGACGGTCTCAGCGATTTTCGGGCGCCGATATGGCGGCAGTTCCAAAGTGTAATGGGTTGGGATGCCGCGCAAGGCTGTCTTGGATAAGACCCATGAAACGGTTAACGTGACGATGATGCCAAACAGTACCATGGCGACGACCACCGCGGCAGTGACGAGTGTGTTCCAGCTCCCTGTATAACCAGCTGCCATAAATAAGGAAGAGAGCAAAATCAACGTCGGCCATCGCCCGTTGCAAGGAACGAAACTGTTCGTCAAAATGGCGAGCGTCCGCTCACGCGGCGATTCGATAATGCGTGTTGAGATGACGGCGGCGGCGTTGCATCCAAAGCCCATAGCCATCGTCAGCGCCTGTTTGCCGTGTGCGCCCGCCTTTTTAAACAGGCGGTCAAGATTGAAGGCGACGCGTGGCAAATAGCCATAATTCTCGAGCAAGGCGAACACTGGAAAGAAAATGGCCATCGGCGGCAACATCACGCTGACGACCCACGCGGTGCCGCGGTATAAGCCAAGCACAAGGAGGCCGTACAACCAGTGAGGTGCATGAACGGCTTGAAACAACAGGGTCAAATATTGTTCTACCCATCCGAACAGGTGGGCAAGCGATTCAGACAATACGTTTGCTCCAGCGATCGTCATGTAAAGGACAGCGGCGAGCATCGCCAGCATGATGACGAATCCCCAGCGCCGCGATGTGACGATCCGATCGATTTGCAAAGTGTGGTCTTTTGCGGCCTTAGGCGCATTTGTGACCGTTTCCCGGCAAAGCGCGGCTGATGTTTGAAAGATGGCGGTGACGATTTGTTCGCGCGTATCGGCTGGTGCCAACGATTGTGCTTCTTCCATTAAACGATCAAACAGATTTGACCGATCCGCAACATGCATACGGAGCTTCCTCCTTTGTGAGCCGTGGCGGCTGCTGGTTCAAAGCGCTAAGAAGTGAGGTATCACCGTCAAGCAGCCGGAGTGCGACCCAGCGAGCCGGATAGTCATCCCCCACGATTTCTTTGACGAGCGGAAGCAGTTTGGCAATGCTTTGTTCAATTTCTACGCTGTATGGAACGGCGATCGGAGTAGGGTGAAGCTGGCCATGGACGAAAGCATCTACGGTTTTTAACAGCTCATCGATTCCTTCCTTGTTGCGGGCAGACATCGGCACAACCGGCACGCCAAGTTTGGTTGCCAGTTTTTTGGTGTTGATGCGAATGCCTTTCTTTTTTGCTTCATCTATGAGATTGATAGCGACAATAACGCGGTCGGTCATTTCCAATACTTGAAGCACCAAGTTCAAGTTGCGCTCGAGTGCTGTGGCATCAACAACAACGATTGTTATATTAGGACGTTCAAACAGAAGGAAATCGCGTGCCACTTCTTCATCGGCCGAATTGGAATAGAGAGAGTATGTGCCCGGCAAATCCACGATCCGATACGCTATGCCGCGATAGACAAATTCTCCTTCTGCATGGGTGACGGTTTTTCCAGGCCAGTTGCCAGTATGTTGGCGCAGTCCCGTCAGAACGTTAAACAACGTGCTTTTTCCGGTATTCGGATTCCCCATCAAGGCAATCGTGTATGTCGCATTAATCATGACCGATCTTCTCCCCATAAATGTAATTACTTTCTTCTTTTCTTAATGCAATCGTTGTTCCACATACATAATAAGCGGTCGGGTCGCCAAGTGGGCTTCTCTGCCCGACTTCGACTTCCCCGCCGGGTACAAAACCTAAATCAAGCAGTCTTCGTCTTAGCACAGCGTCAGGAATGGCCACTTTCTCAATGCGGAATCGCTCCCCCGGTTTCATCTCGGAGAGACACCGATTATTTCGTTTAGCCATAAAAGTTTCCCTCCCGTCAACATTTTTGACAAGGGACATTTTTTTTACCAAGACCAACTTTTGTGTTTATCTTATTCCAGTGTCGGCTTTTTGTCAATGGATTTGTTCCGTTCTTTTCCGACAAGGATGTCGAAGAAACATATATTCAAAATAATATGAAAGAATGTTATCATATAAATAGTCTGAATAAAAAACAGAAGGAAGGCGGTGACGGCGTCCATTGACGCACGACAAAATGAAAGCGATTACGGAAGGGACAATCCTTTGGCAACCGACGGACGAACAAATCAAACATTCCAATATACAGCGGTATATGGACTGGCTGAAAGAAAACAAGGGGCTATCGTTCGCCTCGTACCGCCAATTGTGGACATGGTCGGTCGAACAGCTTGAACAGTTTTGGGAAACGGTTTGGGAATACACTGGTGTGCAGGCAGAGACACCGTATGAATGTGTGCTGCGGGAGCGAAAGATGCCAGGGGCGGAGTGGTTTCCAGGCGCGACGCTCAACTATGCGAAACATATTTTCCGCCATGCGCGTGCTGACCGCCCGGCGCTGATTTTCCGTTCCGAACGTGTCCCATACCGGGAAGTATCATGGCAAGAGCTGACCGAAAAGACAGCAGCGATCGCTCAGGCACTGCGGGAAATGGGAGTGAAGCGCGGCGATCGTGTGGTAGCTTATATGCCGAATATTCCCGAGACGGTGATGGCGTTTTTGGCTTGCGCCTCGATTGGCGCCATTTGGTCAAGCTGTTCGCCGGACTTTGGCGCCGGCAGCGTCATCGACCGGTTCGTGCAAATCGAGCCGACCGTATTGTTTGCCGTCGACGGTTGCCAATACAACGGCAAAGAGTTTGATAAAATGCCCGTCGTTTCTGAGTTGCGCGCCAAGCTGCCGTCATTGAAAAAGACGGTGCTGCTTCCGTATTGGCGTGAACAAATGGAGGCACCTGATGACGGGGTGGTGCTGTGGGACGATGTGGTGGCCAATAAGGCGGAGCTTGTTTATGAAAACGTTCCGTTTAATCATCCGCTCTGGATTTTGTATTCTTCGGGAACGACTGGTTTGCCAAAGCCAATTGTCCAAGGGCATGGCGGCATTTTGCTTGAACATTTGAAAGCGCTGTCGATCTCTGATAATTTGACGCCGGAGAGCACGTTTTTCTGGTTTACGACGACCGGATGGATGATGTGGAATTATTTAGTCGGTGGATTGCTTACTGGGGCGACCGTAGTTCTTTATGATGGCAGTCCGACATATCCGGACGGCAACGTTTTATGGGAGCTCGCGGAGAAAGCGGGAATCACCCATTTTGGCACGAGCGCGGCGTTTATTAACGTCTGCATGAAGCACGGTCTCAAACCGAAGGAGCACTATGATTTATCAAAGCTTGAGGAGGTGCTTTCGACCGGCTCGCCGCTGACGGTCGAAGGGTTCGCCTGGGTGTATGAAAACGTGAAGGACGACATTTGTCTGGCATCGTGCAGCGGTGGAACAGATGTGTGCACCGCGTTTGTCGTCGGTTCGCCGATTTTGCCGGTGCGTGCCGGTGTCCTCTCATGCCGTGCGCTAGGAGCCGATGTGCAGGCGTTTGATGAAAACGGCCAACCGCTTGTCAATGAAGTCGGTGAGCTCGTCATTACGAAGCCGATGCCGTCGATGCCGCTCTTTTTCTGGAATGACCCGGACGGGGAGAGGTACCGGAACAGCTATTTCGACACGTATCCGGGTGTCTGGAAGCACGGTGATTGGATTAAAATTGACGAACAAGGCGGCTGCGTCATTTACGGCCGCTCCGACTCAACGATCAACCGCGCCGGCGTCCGCATGGGCACGAGTGAAATTTACCGCGCCGTTGAAGCGGTTGACGGGGTGCTCGAGAGCCTTGTTGTTGACTTGGAAATGATGGGCAAGCAATCGTTCATGCCGCTATTTGTCGTTCTTAAGTCGGGCGTGGAGCTCGATGATGAGCTGAAAGACCGCATTCGCCAGTCGATCCGGCAACATGTCTCGCCGCGCTTCGTTCCGGATGACATTTATGAGGTGAAGCAAATTCCAAAGACGTTAAACGGAAAGAAAATGGAAATCCCGATTCGCAAACTACTCTTAGGCTTCCCTCTCGAAAAAGCGGTCAACCCAGGTTCAATGGCCAATCCGGAGGCACTCGACTTTTTCCTTGAGCTGGCGAAGACGATGGCGGTGAAATGGAAAACGAGTGAACATTTTTCCTAAAGCAAGAGAAAGACTGGTAGGACGAATGGGATAACCAAGTCAAAAACAAGTGTTTGCTGTTGAGTTCTTATTACTAATCGCTAGAAGACCGGCAAAAACATCCCCCCGAGGCATAGGCTCGGGGGGATGTTTTCAAAAAGAGCATGGAATGGACTGTAAGTGTTCCTGAAAGCTTCGACCTTCGTCTGATTTCCAATCGTCTACTCGACAAAGGGGAGTGCTCTGCTATCTCCACAAACGGATGGAAAACTTCTAGACAGGAGAAATGTTCTGCGGCGACACTTTTTCCTAGCGGGAGTCGCTAGACCCGTTTTGGCGACGCTAGGGCGATGAAGGCGGCTCATCTTAGACAATAAAAGGGCGCTCCATCCCGCTCCGCTAGTCTTTTAACACCCGAAACGCTTCCCGCACTTTACGGGCAAACTCAAGCGGGGGCTCGATCGACTGAAAGTGCATATACATCGCCCGCGGCCGTTCGAATAACCAATGGTTGTGGACCGCGGTGACGGTAATGCCCCGTTTTTTCAACTCCCGCAGCAGCGGGTTGACTTCTTCTTGAAGCAACACTGTTTCCCCAAGATTTAAGGCGTTTCCTTGACTGTCTAAACTTTCAAAGGAAAATAGTTGCGGGTTGACGAGCGGAGAATTTGTTCGTCTGCCCATGATGGTAAACGGAATATCCCGAAACTTCTGCACAAAACAGACCCCGTTTATCAAGCTCCCTGTTCCACCGAGAATACTAGCAAACTCCCGGCATAAATCTCTTCTCGATTCCCAATTCATCCTATCCTCTTCCCTTCGTTCAAAATGAAAGGGGTGCTTTGTCCCCTTGTTCTTATTGTATGGTCGGGGATGGAGAAGGAGAGGGACAGGCATCCACGGTGGGAGCGGAATTTGCGGCAGACGCCAATCAAACGGGATAGGCTCATGAAGCCATGGACATGTGTCCAGCGTGTTTCGCTATGTGCTAGAAAGGCTGTAAAAAACAACCCTTTTCATTAAACCGTTTTTAGATGCGTTAGAAGTTGGAGTTCGAAAGGTTCTTTTGAGAAATGCGTCTTTTCCACCGTAGTTGTAGCTCAATTGCCGGTCTTTTAGCCAAAAAGAAAAACTCCGTTCGATGAGTGAAGCGAAGATGAGAAATCAATCGAGGGGAACCTGTTGAAATGGTGAACAGCGCCGGCTTTAATACAGATTGAACGCCGTTTTGACGCGCTTCATCTCTTTTTTGTTTTCAAACAGTTCTTCAACCAAAATGTTTTGGCCGTTGGCGACATCGGTGAGCCGTTCGTTCATATCGGACACTTGCTCGCTTAATTGGTTGAGTTGTTCATTCGTTTGTTGCGTTTGTTGGGAGAGTTGCTGTACTTGTTTGCCGATCCGCTGTACTTGCTCATTCGTTTGCAGCACTTGTTTGCCGAGTTGCTCGACTTGCCTGTTTGTTTGTTGAAGCTGACCGGCAAGTTCTTTGATGGCTTGCCAAATCATTTCATTCGTAATGTTCGCCATTCGACAATCTCCTTTCTCGTTCGCTTCTTTTTTCATTATACAAGACGAAAGAAGGGAACCATAGAGGAAAGATGCCGAAACATTTTTCTTTGCAGCATATCCTTCGAATGTGATATAACAAAAGAATGTCAACAGCATGCGCATATTGGGGGATGAACATGGTAATCCGTGTCAGCCATTTGCATAAATCGTTCCGTGTCCATCGCCGCGAAGCCGGATGGCTCGAGGCGGTGCGCAGTTTATGGCGCCGTGACTACCGGATTGTCGAGGCGGTCAAAGATGTTTCGTTTACGATCGAAAAAGGGGAGATCGTCGGTTTTTTAGGCCCGAACGGAGCGGGGAAAACGACGACGATGAAGATGCTTGCCGGCCTGTTGCACCCGACGTCAGGGGAAATCACGGTCGGCGGTTTTGTGCCGTTTGAACAAAAGGCGGAGTTTAAAAAGATGATGAGCTTGGTGATGGGGCAAAAAAGCCAGCTCATTTGGGACATTCCGCCGATGGAGACGTTTTTGGTCAATAAAGCGATTTATGACATCGACGATCGATCATTCCGCCAGACGTTAGAAGAGCTTACTGAGCTGCTCGATTTAGCGCCGTTGTTGGACAAACCGACGCGCAGCTTGTCGCTTGGACAGCGGATGCGCTGCGAGTTGGCGGCGGCGCTTTTGCATCGACCGCAAGTGTTGTTTTTAGATGAGCCGACGATCGGGCTTGACGTTCATACGCAAGAAAACGTGCGCCGCTTTATTGTCGATTACAACCGAGAGCATGAGACGACCATTTTGTTGACATCGCATTACATGGGCGATGTCGCGGCCCTTTGTGACCGGGTGATGATCATCAACTATGGGCGGCTCATTTACGATGGGGAGCTCTCGGTGTTGACGGAGAAGCTGGCGCCGTACAAGCGGCTTGAAGTCCGGTTTTCGCGGCTCCCAAACATCAGCTGGGACGAGTATGGCGAAGTAGCGGAAATGGAAGAGGGAACGGTCGTGCTCAGAGTGGCACGTGAGACGGCGGCGGGGACGGCGGCGCGGTTATTGGAGCGGTTTGATGTCCGTGATATTAATATTGAAGACCCACCGCTTGAGGAAGTGATTACGCGCGCGTTTCAGGAGGGTGTATATGGTTCGTAAATATATCGCCCTGCTGCGTATGAAGTATATCGAAATGCTCGCGTACCGCTTGGCGACGTTCGTTTGGATGACGGGTGCCATCACCCAGCCACTCATTACGATGTTCGTTTGGATGAACATTCATCCGGAAGAGAGCGAGTCGTTTCTCTTTTATTTTATGGCCGTTATTTTTGTCGAACGGATGACGAGCGCATGGGATGTATGGGAGCTTGACCGTGAAATCCGCGAAGGGACGTTTTCAAACTTGTTGCTGCGGCCGCTTCATCCGATTCATTGGGCGATTGCGGAAAATATCGTCTATAAATGGTTGTTTCTCGTCATTTTAGTGCCGGTTTGGATGGTAGGAGCGGTGTGTTGGCCAGCGCTTCGCCCGCATATGACAGGAAGCCAAATCGGGTGGTTTTTGGGGGCCGTCGTGCTTGGTGCCGCCCTTCGCTTTTTGCTGAGTTACTCGTGTGGGTTGCTTGCGTTTTGGGTGACCAAAGTGGCGGCCGTGTACGGCGTCATCGATGTCATTTCATTGTTTTTGTCGGGAAGAATCGCGCCGCTTGAAATGCTTCCGCCGCAGCTTCGGGAATGGAGCGAATGGCTGCCGTTCCGCTATATGATCAGCTTCCCGATTGAAATCGCCACCGGAGCGGTGAGAGCGGAGGAATTGGTGCGCGGCTTTGCCATCGCGGCAGGGTGGCTGTTTGTGTTGGCCGCTGTTTTACAATGGCTGTGGAAGGCGGGAATGAAAAAAAATCAAGCGGTAGGTGGATGACTATGCGGCGATACGGGCGGGTGTTCCGCGAATTTTTCCGTGCCTGTTTTGTGGAAGAAATGGAGTATCGAAGCGAATTTTTTGGCAATTTTGCAGCTAGTTTTTTTGGCGTTGGCATGGCGCTGCTCACCGTCCATATCTTTTTTTACCAGACGGATGATTTAGGAGGCTGGACGTATGCAGAAGTGCTTGTGTTGCTCGGCATCTTTAATATGCTGCGCGGGTTCATTGACTTCGCCCTTCGTCCGAACATGCCGCGTCTGCTTGAACACGTCAGGCGTGGTACGCTCGATTACATTTTGACAAAACCGGTCGACAGCATGTTTTACGTCAGCTTCCGCCATCTTGTCTTTTGGCGGCTCATTGATGTGGCACTCGGCCTCGGCGTCATCGGCTATGGCTTGTATATCGAGCGCTATGTTCCGTCGGCGGTCGATGTACTTATGTTTCTTGTCGTTATGGCTGCTTCGCTTTTGTTGATTTATTCGCTATGGATGATGCTGATGACGACGTCGTTTTGGGTCGTGCGCATCGATGACTTGTCGTTTATTTTCGATTCATTTTTTGAAACGGCTCGCTTTCCTGGCAGCATGTACCGCGGCGCGGTCCGGATGGTGATCACTTACGTGTTGCCGGCTGTATTAATTACGAATACACCTGCGCTGGCGCTGCTTGGAAAATGGAGTGTTTCGACAGTGCTTGCCGCTTTGGCTGTGGCCATTCTCTTTTTATGGCTTGCCCGCCGCTTTTGGCGCTTTGCTTTGCGCTTTTACACAGGCGCGGGCGGGTGAGGTTTTATCCGTCTTCATGCAAAGGGTGTCTCGTTTCTGTTGAGACACCTTTTTTCTTTGATGAGAAAGCAGGAGGTTGATTGACTTTTACGTCAACGTCAATTAAAATAAAATTCAGAATATTACATCTATAGAAAGGATTACGATGGGCTATTTTACCATTTCTGATTTGGCGCAGGAGTTTCATGTAAGCACACGGACGATCCGCTATTATGAAGAGCGCGGGCTGCTTACCCCGATTCGGACGGAGTCAGGGCAACGGCTGTATACGAAAAAGGAGCGGGCAAAGCTCAAGCTCATTTTGCGCGGCAAACGGTTCGGCTTTTCGCTTGAGGAAATTCATGAGATGATTGCGCTGTTTGATGAGGATCGCACCGGAAAGAAACAACTCGAAAAAACGGTCGAATACGGACGTAAAAAAATTAAGGAGGTGAGCGAGCGGATTGACGATTTGCTGAAGCTGAAGGCGGAGATGGAGGCGTTGCTTTCCGATTTTGAAAAGCGATTGCGAGAATGGAAGGATAGAGCTGAATGAACATTTCTGAACTTCTCGCCCGTCATGCGAGGAAGTTTCCTGAAAAAACGGCGGTCATTGATGGGGAAACGGAGCTTTCGTATGCTGAAGTGAACCGAACGGTCAACCGTTTGGCGTCATCGCTCGCTCGGCTCGGGTTGGGGTGCGGTGATAAAATCGCGTTGTATATGCCCAACACAAAAGAGTTTGTGTTTTCGTACTTTGCCGTTTTGCGCCTTGGCGCGGTTGTCGTGCCGATCAACGCCCGTCTTACGGCATCGGAAGTACAGTATATTTTGGATCATAGCGATGCGAAGGCGCTCATCGCCCACGATTCAGTGCATCAGGCGCTCGTTCCGCTTGTTGGTAAAAGCGATGTCATTTGGATCAAGACAGGAAAGGAGGAAGATGGCTGGCGGTCGCTTGAGGAGTTGATCGGTTCGGGGGATCCAAAGGAGATCGTCTGTTTGGCTAAAGAAGAGGATGAAGCGACGATTTTGTATACATCGGGAACAACCGGGCGACCGAAAGGAGTGTTGTTCACTCATCGCAATATTATCACGGTTGCGGACATGATCGTGATCGAAACGAAAATCGATCGCCATAGCCGCTTGCTGCACCTGATGCCGCTTAGTCATTCGGCACCGCTTCATCTGTTTTTCGTCGGTGGTATGTATGTCGGCGCCACTCACGTCGTAGCGCCCGCGTTCTCCCCTGAGGCGTTGCTTGAATTGGTGGAGCGGCATAAGATTACTCACTTTTTCGGCGCACCAGTGGCGTATTTGTTAACGGCAAAACACCCTCGGTTTATGGATTACGACCTGTCTTCCGTCCGTTATTGGATGTACGGAGGGGCTCCGCTGTCGCGCGAGGAAGTGCGGTTTGTTGCCAGCCGTTTTGGCGCTGAGCGGGTGATGTGCCTATACGGATTAACGGAGGCCGGCCCGAATGGTACGTATTTAGCTCCTGAGGAACATGAAGAAAAAGCAGGAAGTGTCGGTAAATATGCCGCCCTCCATTGTGAAGTGGCGATCGTCGATGAACAAGGAAATGAAGTTGCGCCTGGTGAAGTCGGCGAGATCGTGTTGCGCGGCGAAAGCGTGATGAAAGGATACTACAAAGATGAGGAAAAAACGAATGATGTGATCCGAAACGGCTGGCTGTACACGGGGGACTTGGCGCGCCGTGATGAGGACGGCTACATTTGGATCGTCGATCGGAAGAAAGATGTCATTATTTCTGGAGGAGTTAACATTTATCCGAAGGAAGTCGAAGATGTGCTGCGGACGCATCCAGCGATCGCTGATGTCGCCGTGATCGGTGTGCCTCATCCGGAGTGGGGCGAAACAGCGAAAGCGTTCGTTGTGCTGAGTGCGCCGCTTGAGTTGCTTGCTGAGGATTGTAAGCGCTTCCTATCTGGTAAGCTGGCTGACTATAAAATTCCCCGCTTGTATGAGGCGATTGCTGAATTGCCGCGCAACGCGACGGGAAAAGTGTTGAAACAAGTGCTCCGGGCGCGGGAGGCGGCGCAGGAAGTACAGGGATGATGAGAAAAGAGGAAAGGGGAGGGACGATGAAACCGCTTCGTGAAGCCGATCCGAATTTGCTTGCCAATTTGAAACGGTATTTGGATGATGAATTGTACCAGTATGCTGAAGAAAAACTTGAATCGTTTTACGAATTTTGCTTGACGGAGGTCGACCGCCGCGCTGTGCATACCGACCGTGAAGGGCAACCGCGTCTAATGAAGTACGACCGTTTTGGAAACGACATTTCCGAAGTGTGGGTGAATGAAGGATACGAACAGACGGCGAAACAGACGTATGAAACGGGAATCGTCGGCTATGTGCATAAACCGATTCCCGAGCTCGGGAAACAAGGAAACTATATTTACTCGTACGCCCAAGGATACATCTTATCGCAAGCCGAGCCCGGGTTTTATTGCCCGGTGACACTGACGATGGCGACGGCGTATGTGCTTGAACATTTCGCTGATCATGAGTTAAAAACTCGGTACTTGCCTCATGTCATTTCCACCGGTGAGATCGAGCTGTATGAAGGGGCGACGTTTTTAACTGAGCGGCAAGGCGGGTCGGATGTTGGGGCCAATGCAGTGCGCGCTGTACCGTGCGGGGATCATTATAAACTGTACGGAGAAAAATATTTTGCCAGCAATGCCGGGCGCTGCGGCGTAGCGCTCGTGTTGGCGCGCATCGACGGGAGCGGGCCAGGGACGAAAGGGTTGAGCTTGTTTCTCGTTCCATGGCGCAACGAGGATGGGACGTTAAACGGCATCACCATCCGCCGTTTAAAGGATAAATTAGGTGTGCGCGCCGTGCCGTCCGCCGAAGTTGTGTTTGATGGAGCCAAGGCTTATGTCGTCGGCGATCCGCGAAAAGGTTTTTATTATATGATGGAAGCGCTCAATTTGTCTCGTGTTTGCAATGCGATCGCCTCAGTCGGTATCATGAAGCGGGCGCTCGAGGAAGCGAAACAATACGCCGAGCGGCGCACGGCGTTTGGCCATCAACTGACCGATTACCCAATGGTGCGCGGGACGCTCGCCGACTTGACGGCGCGTCAAGAAGTGGAAACGAGCGCCTGCTTTGAGATGGTCGCCTTGTTTGACCGCGTCATGACCGCGCCACATGAGGCAGATGAATCGGAGAAAGCATGGCTCAGGCTTCTGATTGCCCTTCTTAAGATGCGTACGGCCGAAGAGGCGATCGCGTTTAGCCATGAAGCGATTGAAATGCACGGTGGCAACGGGTACATTGAGGATTTTGTCACCCCGCGTCTGCTTCGTGACGCCCAAGTGCTGACCGTCTGGGAAGGGACAGCCAACATTTTGGCGCTCGAGGTGCTGCGGCTCATGCGCAAATACCGTATCCACGAGCGGTTTGCCGCCGAGATGAAGGCACGGCTCGAGAGGGTGGCGGACGAGATGAAGCTGCTCGCTCGTCCCGTGGCAGAGGGGCTTAAGGAATTGGTGGCAGCACTCGCACGTCTTGGCGGCCAGGCGGAGGAAGTGCAGACATTTCATGCGAAAACGGTGGCCAACCGGATGTGCGATGTGTATTTGAGCATCATTGCTCTCGAGCGCGGGCAAGAAAATGAGCGAAATCGATTGATCGCTGAGCTGTTTTTGCAACGTGTCTGGGAGCGGGGGCTTGTCGATGAACGGATGACATCGGTGCGTGAGTTTGACTTGATTGTTCAAGCGAAAGGAGCAGCGCCGCTTTCGCATTCATGAGCGGATGGCACGCAAGGGATGATGAGCGAAAGAGATGCACGCTCTTTTGCGGGCATCTCTTTTTGCTAGATGGATAGCTGCCTAAACGAACAAGTGGGTCAAGTGACAAAATTTCAAGCAAATATCCTATACAACAAAGGAAGGAATCGTTTCCCGACTCAATGTCATCTTGTCGTGTGTCTACAAAAACGATGACTGCTTAAAATCGGCCGAGGTGGAAACAGCGATTCAGTTGCACCGCGCCTTAAAATTCGTTAAGATGAAAAGTCTAGAAGGCCGTAAATTGATTTTGGCGGTGGCTGCCGCTAAACACGGATGAGCCGCTCTGTTCTCGTTTGGCAGGAACACGGCTCCGACGGCCTTTTAGGAATGTTCGTTTGGAAAGGGGAAAGTTATGGCCGAACAGTCATCGCTCACTTCGTTATTGATTGTTGTTGTTGCGGCGTTTTTAACGCCTATCGCATTAAATCGGCTTCGGTTGCAAATCATTCCGGTCGTGGTGGCGGAAATTCTCGTTGGCATTGTGATCGGAAAAACAGGGTTTGATCTTGTACAACCGGACATGTGGATTGAGACGTTGTCTACGCTTGGTTTTTTGTTTTTAATGTTTTTAAGTGGGCTGGAAATTGACTTTTCGATGTTTGCCAATCAACCGAAAACAACCGGCAAACAAAGAAAAGAACCAAATCCGTTTGGAGTTGCTCCACTCATTTTTGTGGCGATTTTTGCTTTGTCGTACGGTCTTTCCTATTTATTTGTCGTCTTTGGTTATATAGACAACGCGTTTTTCATGACACTCATCATTTCGACCATTTCCCTCGGGGTCGTTGTGCCAACGTTAAAAGATACAAACTTGATGGAGACAACCATTGGACAGACAATTTTACTTGTTGCGGTGATTGCTGATTTAGCGACAATGATTTTGCTGGCTGTGTTCGTTTCGCTTTATGAGCCTGAACATGGAAGTACATGGCTGTTGCTTGGCTTATTTGCTTGCGGGGTCGTGTTTTATTTTGTCGGAAAACATTTCAAGAGACGGTCGTTTGTCGAGACAATGGCGAAGGGAACAGTTCAAATCGGAACCCGCGCGGTATTTACTTTGATGATTGTGCTCGTCGCATTGTCCGAGACATTTGGAGCGGAAAACATTTTAGGAGCATTTTTAGCCGGGGTGCTCGTTTCGCTGTTGTCGCCGAATAAAGAGTTGCGCCATCAGCTTGATTCGTTTGGCTACGGTTTTCTCATTCCCATCTTCTTTGTCATGGTCGGTGTTGATTTAAATTTACGTTCGCTCATCACTGAACCAACGATTTTAATGATGATTCCGTTTCTTTTTTTGGCGCTGATCGTATCGAAAGTCGTCCCGGTGTTTTTGCTCCGCATTTGGTATGATACGAAAATGACGTTGGCCGCCTCGTTTTTGCTTGTGTCGACATTGTCGCTTGTCATTGCGGCAGCTGCCATCGCCAAACGGATCGGGATGATCGATGAGACGATGGAAGGGGCGCTCGTTTTAGTAGCTGTTTTGTCTAGCATTGTGGCACCGACTTTGTTTAAAAAATTGTTTGTTCGCCCGAAAGACGAAGGAAAAATCACCGTATCACTCATCGGAGTGAATCAGTTTACCTTGGCGGCTGCCCGGGAGCTTGATTTGCATCGATACGACGTAAGGCTTTTTCATGCTCAGCGGGAAGACATGGAGCGAACAGGAGCGGGCGATGTTTTCTCCATCGTTCGTATCGCTGATTACACAAAAGAGGCGTTGGAAGAGCAGGGAGCTTTTGCGGCTGACATTGTTGTCGCTTGGACTGGGAATGAGAAGGTGAACGCTGATGTGGCGCTAGCGGCGAAGGAACAAGGGGTTGGGCGAGTTTTGGTGCTTGCAGAAAGCCCGAAACAAGTGGAGCGGTTGAACGACGAGGGGATTGAAGTGTTATCTGTGCTCCGCTCAACCAGTTCCATGCTGCGGGCGTCCATCGAATCACCAAGGGTGGCGCGGATGATGATCAACAAAGATACAACACTGCATGAAGTGGCCATGAACAATCCGGATTATGACGGGATCACGCTTCGTCGTTTTCCATTTATGGGCGACTGTATTATCGTCCGTATTTTCCGCGAGAACGAGTTTATCGTGCCTCATGGCGATACGGAATTGCAAAAAGGCGATCGGCTGATTGTGACGGGTTCGGGCGAATATGTTGAACAGTTGCGCCATCGGCTTGAGAAAGCATAAAAATGATAGAGGAGAGAAGAGGGTCACGTGTAGTGGATAGAATGAAAAAACGAATGAGGAGAGGAAGCGATGGAATTAGGCCGCGCATCACATCGTCCTATACGGCGTGTTTGGATTCCGTTGTCGCTTGCCATTGTTGCGCTCGGGGTGCTGGCTTGCATCGGTTTGTCCGTTTATGTCGGCTGGCAGCTGACTCATAAAGAGCGCCAGCCGATTACCGAGGCGCCGAACGACTACGGGATGGTGTATGAAAATGTCATCTTTACAAGCAAAGACGGGGAGACAGCGCTCAAAGGCTGGGTCATTTCGCCGCAGAAACCGGCGCGCATGACAGTCGTTTTTGCCCATGGGTACGGCGGCAACCGCATTCAGAAGAACGTTCCGTTTTTGCTGCTTGCCAAGCGGTTGGCGGCGGAAGGCTACCGCGTCATTTTATTTGATTTCCGTGCCAGCGGCGAGTCGGACGGAGAGATGATTACGATCGGTGTGAAAGAGAAAGAGGATTTGCTTGGCGTCATTGATTACGCAAAACAACATTACCGCGAGCCGGTCGCTTTGTATGGCATCTCGATGGGAGCGGCGACGTCGATTTTGGCAGCAGCAGAGGATCGTGATGTTCGTGGGGTGATTGCTGATAGCCCGTTCAGTGACTTGGAATCGTATTTGCGCGCCAACATGCCCGTATGGACGCATTTGCCTGATGTGCCGTTTACGTATTTAATTTTGGCGATTGTGCCGGCGTTGGCTGATTTGGATTTAAGATTATCTTCGCCGATTCACGCGGTTAACGATGTGGCACCAAGGCCGGTGTTGTTCATCCACAGTAAAGATGACCGTTCGATCCCGTACGAAGAAAGTATGAAGTTGTATGATACCCATCCAGATATTTTTCAACTATGGCTGACGGAAAAAGCAGATCATGTGAAAAGCTTCTCGTTATATAGAGAAGAATATACAAAACGGGTATTGGCATTTTTGCGTTCATTGGAATCGCCATCTCCTTAAGGTGGCCGAGGTTTGCTCTCGGTCGCTTTTTTATACCTGAAACAACATCATAAAAAGGAGCGAAGAACATGTGCGGCCGGTTTACACTTATTGCGGATTTAACGACATTGCAAGCCCTATTTCGTTTTCGTTATCAGGGCTCGCTCGCCCCGCGCTTTAACATCGCTCCCAGCCAGGAAGTGTTGACGGTTGTGGCCGAAGAAGGGGAGCGAGTCGGCAAAATGATGCGCTGGGGGCTTATCCCGTTTTGGGCGAAAGATGCTCGCATCGGGGCGAAAATGATCAACGCGCGAGCGGAAACGGTCGATGAGAAAGCGAGCTTCCGCCATGCGTTCAAGCGGCGACGCTGTTTGATTTTAGCCGATGGATTTTATGAATGGAAAAAAGAGGGGACAAAAAAAGTGCCGTATCGGTTCACGCTCGCAACGGACGAACCGTTTGCGTTCGCTGGGCTGTGGGAGCGCTGGGACGGGCCAAGCGGGCCACTGGAAACGTGCACGATCATTACAACGAAGGCGAATAAACTCGTTGCGGCCATTCACGATCGGATGCCGGTCATTTTGCCTTTCGAGCGGCATGAAGACTGGCTTGATCCAAGCTTTGATGACAGCGAGTATTTGAAATCGTTCCTGCAGCCGTATCCGAGTGAACAAATGCGAATGTACGAAGTGGCGCCGCTTGTCAATTCACCGAAAAATGATATTAGCGCCTGCATTGAGCCGGTCAATAGCCGATAAGGGGGGAGTGAGGTGTCTCCCATCATTCTTTTTGATGGCGACTGCTTGTTTTGCCATGACAGTGTGTGGTGGATCGCTGCGCGTGACCGGAAGGCGGTGTTCCGCTTTGCTGCGCAACAAAGCACCGTCGGTCGGGCGTTGTTGGAAAAGGGAAATGTACTAGGAAGAGATACGGTCGTCCTCATCGAAGACGGTTGTTATTATATCAAGTCGGATGCCGTTTTGCGCATCGGCCGTCACCTTGCCTGGCCATGGAATGGGCTGGCGGCGGCTGGACTTCTCGTTCCGCGGCTGCTCCGCGACTTCGTGTATGACCAAATTGCCGCCCGCCGTCACCGCCTCATCCGCAAGCAAGACCGTTGTCAGCTGCCGCCCCCTGAGTTGCGCGCCCGTTTTCTAGATGAATCGCTGCAGTGAGGAAGGAAAATGTGCCTGTTTGTCGTATTAGAAAGGAAAAATATAAGGAGGGGGAGTATGACAAACGGGACAACACGGTGGCTGGATGAATGCACGGCCGCGGCGCTTGAGCGGTTTGCCGATGATGTGGCTGCGATGGCCGAACAGAGCGGGGACGAAGCTCGCCGTCGATTTTACGAAGGGATGGCGGTGGCGGCGAAATTGACAGCACTGCGTTGGGAAGGCAAATGTGCTTATATTGATAGCCATTTGCTTGATAACGTGTATGAAGCGCTCTCCGTCTTCCCTCTTGAAAAGCTGGAAGAGGCCTTGGCGTTGGAAGCGCAAGAAGCGTGCGACGGTCGCTGTTCGTTTTGTTTGAAAGAAAAGCCGCGGCTCATTAACGGACCGCTGGCATCAATTTGTGAAGATTGCCTGCAATTTGGGCTGCAAGTCATTACGAAGCAACCGTAATGGAAGCGGCGGTCATCTTACGTGTGATGGCCGCCGTTTTTCCGCAAACAGGATGAGTGGGTAAGATAAGGAGAGTAATGCCAAAATAAAGGCGATGACGCCGATCCAATGAAAGTGAACCCAAACGTAACCGCCCGCCGTTCCGGCGAGGCTTGACCCTAAATAATAGAAAAGAAGATATAAGGAGGACGCTTGCGTTTTATGAATGTGCGTCCGTTCCCCAATCCAAGCGCTTGCAATCGAATGGCAGCCGAAAAAGCCAAACGTAAACAGCGCCAGACCGGCTATTTTTACGAGTGCCGAAGGAGCGAGCGTGACAAACGCTCCAAGTGCTGTTACAGCCACCGAAAGGCGAAGGGTGCGCGCATGGCCGTACTCATCTGCCTTCCGCCCCATATACACAGAGCTGAAGCTGCCAAAGATATATACAATAAATAAAAACCCGAGCACCGACTGGCGGAACGAATACGGCGGTTCGCTTAACAAAAAGCTGATGTAATTGTAGAGCGTCACAAAGCCGCCCATAAACAAAAAGCCAAGGACAACGAGCGCCATTAGCGGCTTGTTGCGAAGATGGACAGCGTACGTCCGCCATGCTGCTTCGTCGCTGTTTCGCCGCTGGGGTGCCTGTCTTGGAGCAGGCAGAAGGGCGGTGAAGGCGAGGCAAAGCGCTAGGGAAAGAAGGCCGATGATCCCAAGTGCCCATCGCCATGAAAAAAGATCGGTAAGCACCCCAGTCAAAATTCGTCCGGCCATGCCGCCGATCGATGTGCCGCTAATATAAAGCCCCATCGCTTTGCCGACGCTTGCCGGGTGGAATTCTTCAGCGACATAGGCCATCGCCAATGAAGGAATGCCTGCTGCTGAGATGCCAATGAAGGTACGCGCTGCAAGCAGCACCGCAAAGTTTGGGCTGAACGCCATTGCGATGGCAAGGAGCGAGGTCAGCCACATCGATACTGTCATCACGCGTTTTTTGCCGATTCGATCTGACAAGTTGGCGGCGATCAGCATCATAACCGCAAGCGTACCGGTCGATGCCGATACGGTTAAGCTCGCTGCTGCGGCGGAAACGTCAAACTGTTTAGCGAAAATCGGCAGCAGCGGTTGGGTCGTGTACAGGACGGCAAATGTCACAAAGCCGCCAAAAAATAATGATGCGCTTGCTTTGATGTATTCGCTGCTTCCTTTTTCAATGTATGTCAACATTGATCGCCTCTTTTGGAACGAAATGAAACGGAACACTTCTACTATACTGCTTTTTTATCCCCATCGTCTACAGAAGAAAATGCCGCCCATGCAGAGCGGCGTATCGTTGTGTTATTTGTTTCGTTCTAGCATCCATTTCGGTTTGCCGAACCCTCGAAACTCTTGATCAATGACTTTCTCAAATTCTTTTGACTCGACTGCTTCTTTGAGATCTTTGACAAACGGTTGGTTCAAATCTTTTGTATTGACAACAATGCGATTCCGGTAGTCATCCGGCATGTTTTCCAACGCTAAGGCGTCGGTTAAATCCATTTTCGCCGCTAAGGCGAAGTTGCCGGGGACAGCTGCCAAATCAACACTTTCCACCGTGCGCGGCAGCTGGCCAGCTTCAATCGGCTTGAATTGGAGATGTTTCACATTTTCTTTGACATCTTTTTCTGACACCGTGAGCGGGTTTACGGCTGAGTCGAGTTTAATTAAGCCGTGATCTTGCAAAATTAACAACGTCCGCGCCAAGTTCGTCGGGTCGTTCGGGATGGCGATTTCGCTCCCGGCGGCCACTTCATCAAGTGATTTGAATTTGTTTGAATAAATGCCCATTGGGGCGGTCGGTACAACGATGACTTCCGAAAGGTCCAAGTTGTGCTCTTTTGCGAAATTTTCCATATAAATTTTGTGCTGGAACAAGTTTGCATCTAGGTCGCCGTTGGCTAAAGCCAAGTTTGGTTGGATATAATCGCTGAATTCGACGACGTTTACTTCATACCCTTTTTTCTCCAAAATCGGCTTGATCGCCTTATTCACCATATCACTGTACGGACCGGAAGTCGCTCCGATTGTCAACTCTTTTTTCTCTTTCGATTCAGCGCTGCTCTCAGATGAGGAGCTGCTGTTGCCGCAGGCGGCAAGAGTGCCGAACACGAGAAGCAATGTGAGCGCCATCAACCATTTTTTCATCATGAAGTCCTCCCTATGAGTGAGTTTAATAGTAAGCGGCCTATCGCTTGTCAACAAGACGAGCGATGCGGTCGCCGGCAAACTGGATGACTTGGACAAGGCAAATTAAAATAACAATAGTGGTGATCATGACCGTATTGTCATAGCGGTAATAGCCGAAACGAATGGCTAAATCGCCGACACCGCCGCCGCCCACGATTCCGGCCATTGCGGAATAGCCGACTAAACTGATTGTTGTAATTGTTATTCCTTGTACAATGCCCGGTCGGGCTTCTGGGAGCAGCACGTCTTTAATGATCATCCACGGCGTCGCCCCAACCGCCACCGCTGCTTCAATAACGTCTTTTTCAATCTCGCGCAACGAGGTTTCCACGATTCGTGCGAAAAAGGGAATAGCCGCCACCGATAAAGAAACAGAGGCTGCTGTCGGTCCGATCGTAGTTCCCGTGAGGAGCTTTGTCAGCGGTAAGAGACCGACAAGCAAAATGATAAACGGAATCGATCGAACCATGTTAACGAGAAAGCCGAGAACGGATTTTAAAATGGCATGTTCCAAAAACAAGCCGCGGTCGGTGACGAACAGCAAAACGCCAAGCGGCAATCCAACAATGATCGCGACAAACAAGGAAATAGCCACCATATAAATCGTTTCGAAAAACGCCTTATTCAACTCCGGAAGCAGGCCTAGTAATGTATCAAGCAGCATGCGAAACAACCTCCAATCTGTTCGTCCGTTTAGCGATATAATCCATCGCCCGTTGAATTTCATCCTCTTTCCCGATCAGCTCCATCACAAAAATACCGAGCGGTTTGTCTTGGATATACTCGATTTTGGCATGCAAAATATTTCCTTTTACTTCAAATTGTTGCAACATATCGGAAACGATTGTTTCCGTCGCGCTTTTGCCTTCAAACTGAATTTTCACGATCGTCCCCGTATGCGTTTCCCGTAAATGTGCAGGCAAGTCAACATGCATGACGCTATGGACGAACGATCTCGTTAATTCTTCTTTCGGATGGGTAAACAGCTCATAAACGGTGCCGAGTTCAATCACTTTGCCGTTTTGCATGACGGCAACGCGGTCACATATATGTTTGACCACTTCCATTTCGTGAGTAATGAAGACGATCGTAATACCGAGCTCACGGTTAATTTTTTTCAGCAGTTCTAAAATCGATTTGGTCGTGCTCGGATCGAGCGCCGATGTGGCTTCATCGCATAACAGGACGGTCGGATTGTTAGCGAGTGCCCGGGCGATGCCGACGCGCTGTTTTTGCCCGCCACTCAGCTGCGCCGGATAGGCGTCCCGCTTGTCGGATAGACCGACCATGTCGAGCAGCTCATTGACCCGTTTTTCGATGTCCGGTTTCGGTTTTTTAGCTGCTTTTAAGGCGAAGGCGATATTTTCAAATACTGTTTTCGAGCTAACTAAAGAAAAGTGTTGGAAAATCATTCCGATTTTTTGGCGCACTTGCCGCAGTTCTTTGGCATCTAATGCTGTTACATCGATCCCATCGATGAGAATGCGGCCGGATGTGGGACGTTCTAGGGCGTTTAAGCAGCGCAGCAGCGTGCTTTTTCCAGCGCCGCTGTAGCCGATGATGCCAAAAATTTCACCATCGCGAATCGTAAGTGATACGTTGTCTACCGCAACGGTTTGTTTCTTTTTCGTTGTATACACCTTTGTAACGTTTTGAATATCGATCATGTCCATCCTCCTTGTGTTGATAGGTAGAATTTGGTAAACAAAAATGCCTCTTTCATTCGGAAAGAGGCATCGGTGGTATGTAAACTCCCGACTTATCTTTCAGAATGAAAGCCATTCTGCAGGAATTAGCACCGTTCCCTCAAGGGGAGGTTGCCGGACGTCATTGGGCCTGTTCCCTCAGTCACTCTTGATAAGCGGTTTGCTGTATGTAATTTTTATGAAATTCATGATAATGCGACAGCTATTTGTTGTCAATATGTATTTTCCATTCGGATTCTTCAGGAAACGTTTACATCGTTGCGCTTCTAGAGAAAATATTTGTGCTCGTCTTTCGCTTGGAAAAATTGTACACTAAACAATAGGGATGGAAATGGAAAGGGGAATGGGCAATGATTCCGATCGTAACGGCTGATGAAATGTACGCTATTGACCGAGAAGTGACCGAGCGGATCGGCATTCGTGATGACTCGTTGATGGAAAACGCTGGGCAGGCGCTGTTTCGGGTGTTGAAAGAGCGAATTCCACACACGGCTAGGGTGGCGGTGCTCGTCGGGACGGGCAATAACGGCGGCGACGGATTGGTCATTGCACGCATGTTGAAAAGTTATGGTTATGACGCCGATGTATGGCTCGTGCCGCCGCAAGAGAAGGTGAAAGGCGCGGCGCGCACGGCGCTTGAGGTGTACGAGCGGTCGGGGTATTCTTGGATAGCTTATGAGGGGAATGAACGAGCGTTTGCGGCACGCGTGCCACATTACGACGTCATCATTGACTCGCTCCTTGGCATTGGCATCAAAGGAGACGTGCGCCCGCCGTATAAAGAAATCATTGAGCAAGTGAACCGCACGTCCGCAACGGTATACGCGATCGATGTTCCAAGCGGGGTGCCGGCTGATGGAGGCGATGTCAGCACCGCCATTCGTGCTGATGTGACGCTTACCGTCCAATGTCCGAAGCTTGGGGCGTATACGTTTCCTGCGGCGGATTATTACGGAGAGATCGCTGTGGTCGATATCGGCATCCCGCCGCTAGCGGTGCAGGTGAAGACAGATGTCCGGTTTTTGTGGGAACATAGCGATGTGGTGCAGACAATGCCGAAGCGAAAACGGTCATCGCATAAAGGAACGCACGGTAAGCTGCTCATTGTCGGCGGATCTAAGGAGATGAGCGGGGCGGTAACGATGACAGCGAAAGCGGCACTTCGCAGCGGGGCCGGGCTTGTGACGATGGCCGTTCCGGAAACGGTGTACGAGGCAGTTGCCAGCTGTGTGCCGGAGGCGATGTACCGGTTATGGCCGGCAGAGGGAGGCGCATTTGCTGGCGTGGCTGATTGGGCCGGGCTTGATATTGACGCGATGGCCATCGGCCCGGGAATGGGGCGAACGGAAGGAGTGCGCCGCTTAGTGAGCGAACTTGTGCGCCAGCCAGTGCCGCTTGTCATTGATGCAGACGCTTTGTTTTTTTGGGATGACTACGCCGAACGAGTGCGCGAACGGAGCGCCCCGACGGTGATTACCCCGCACCCGGGAGAGATGGCGCGCATTGTCCATCGTTCCATTCGCGAGGTGGAGCATGACCGCTTTGGCGTATCGAAGCGGCTGGCTATGGAATATGGTGTGTATGTCGTCTTAAAAGGGCCGTATACGATTGTCACCACGCCAGACGGGGCGCAATATGTGAACGCGACCGGCAACCCGGCGTTGGCTAAGGGGGGAAGCGGCGATGTGTTGACTGGCATCGTGGCGGCGTTTTTGTTGCAGCATGAGGCGGTGCAGCCGGCGGTGAATAATGCTGTGTTCGTCCACGGCCAAGCAGCTGATTGGCTTGTGCAAAACGGTCATTCACTGTGGGACGTCTTGGCTTCTGACGTCATTGACGCATTGCCGGCTGTGTTGGCTAGGCTGGGCGATGGTGCGCAAGTGTGAACGTGATGGGAGTGGCCGGCCGTTTTACTAGGAAGAAGGTCTTGGCTGCTCAACGTTTACGGATAAAGAAAAGAAAGGAAGCGTCTTCAAAGCGCGCTTCCTTGTTTGCTTTTGGCAACAAGCGATTCAATGTGCCCAACCCGTCCCGCGGTTCGTTATGCTTTTTACGTACGAGAAGGACGATCCGCTTTCCGGGGAAGCGGTCTTGTTCTTCCATTTTTGGAAAACATAGATATAATTAATTGCATAAATAGAGAAGGGGGATGGAAACCGTGCCACAATTCGTTTGGCTTGAAACTGAAGAGGAAGTGAGAAGCGCTTTTCCAGTCATGCGTGAGCTGCGCACTCACTTAGATGAGGAAACGTATGTCGCGCTTGTGCGTGAAGCGAAAGAAAAAGAAGGGTACAAGCTAGTGGCCTTATATGATCAAGATAAAATGGTTGCTGTCATCGGATTCATGCCGATGATCACACTCTATAATGGTCGTTTTATTTGGGTGTGTGATTTGGTCACCGCTTCGAGCGAGCGGTCGAAAGGGTACGGGAAAGCGTTGTTGTCGTATGTACACGATTGGGCGAAAGCGCATGGCTACAGGATCGTTTCGTTATCGTCCGGTTTGCAGCGAACCGATGCCCATCGTTTTTACGAGCAAAAGATGGAATATCAAAAAGTGAGTTATGTGTTTTTGAAACGTTTATCTTGAAACCAACAGCGTCCATCTATCGGACGCTGTTGGTTTTTTGTAGAAAATAATTAGACTTTTCGTTATAATTGAAATAAAATTCATATTTCGGAATTATCATTCCGATATTCGGAACAAGGAGAGGCCATGAATAAAACGGTTTTGAAAACAAAAGAGCTGCTAGATTTGTTTCTTGATTGCGAGCGGTTAACGCTGCCGGAGATGGTTGCGCGGCTTCGGATGCCGAAAACGTCGGTGTACCGGATGGCGCAGTCGCTTGTGGCGCTAGGCTTTTTGCAAAAACAAGGCGACCAGTATGAACTCGGCTTGTCGCTATTGACGTTCGGAGCGCTTGTCGCCGAGCGGCTCGATATTCGTCGAGTGGCGCTGCCGGTCATGGAGCGGCTGAAAGAGGAGACGAAGGAAGCAGTGAATTTAGTCATCCGCGACGGCGATGAAGCGCTGTATATCGAAAAAGTGGAGACGTCCGAACCGGTGCGCGTCTATACGAAAGTTGGGCGGCGTGCACCGCTGTATGCTGGGGCGTGCCCGCGCGTCTTGCTTGCGTTTATGGATGAAGTTGACCGGGAACGGTATTTAGAACAAGTGGAACTAGTGAAAATCGCTAAATGTACGGTGACAGACAAACAAGTGTTGCGCCGATTGGTAGAAGAAGGCCGAAATCAAGGCTATACGGTTAGTTGTTCTGAGCTGGAAAACTACTCTGCTGCTGTTGCTGTGCCGATTTTCAACCATGAAGGGGCAGCGGTTGCTGGGTTGAGCGTCGCCGGTCCGGAACCACGTTTTTCGCCCGATGATGTGGTGCGCATCGTTCCGCTATTAAAGCAGGCGGCGATGGATATCTCACGTGAACTTGGTTTTCAAGGGAAGGGGTAACGATGGAATACACGTTGTTTCCGTTATGCGAATACGCGGTGACCGTTCGATTTGCCAGTTACATTGACGAAGCCGTAAACGATATCGTTCACGAAACAGCAGCCCGGCTTCAGGGAGAGAGAAAAGAAGGCATCAAGGAAATCGTGCCGGCGTTTTCCTCACTGACCGTCTATTATGATCCGGTGGTGGCCGGAAATTATGCTGACGTATGTGCCTGGCTGCGCGAGAATATCGGATCGACCGGACAGGCCACCCGCCATTCGACGCGAACCATCGTCATTCCCGTTTGTTACGGCGGCGAGTTCGGGCCGGATTTAGCGGATGTCGCCCGCTTTCATGGGATGACGGAAGATGAAGTGGTGGCGCTTCATTCCTCGGGCCGTTACCGCGTCTATATGATCGGTTTTTCACCCGGGTTTGCCTATTTAGGGGGCTTATCACCGCGTTTGGCGACGCCGAGGAGGCCGGTGCCGCGCACAACGGTGCCTGCCGGTTCGGTCGGCATCGCCGGCGGACAGACGGGTGTTTATCCGCTCGCGACGCCAGGTGGTTGGCAATTGATTGGCCGGACACCGCTTCGGCTGTTTGATCCGCATCGGGAGAAACCAAGCTTGCTTTCAGCGGGTGACATCGTTGAGTTTCGCCGGATTACCGCTGAGGAATTTGCACGTTGGAGAGAGGAACATGATGATGGACGTCATTGATGGTGGATTTTTTACAACTGTCCAAGATGGCGGGCGCATCGGCTATCGAAATGCCGGTGTGCCGGTTGGTGGGGTGATGGACGCTTGGGCGTATCGCCTTGCCAATGCGCTTGTTGGCAATGAGGGAGATGAGGCGGTGCTCGAAGCAACGATGTCCGGTCCGACCCTTCGTTTTCACGTCGAGACGGTCATCGCCGTATGCGGCGGCGATTTCCCATGCACGCTCAATGGAGAACCGATGGCCATGTGGAAACCGGTGATTATTCGGCCGGGAGATGTCCTAAAGGTTGGGGTGTGCCAGGCAGGGTGGCGCGCCTATATCGCAGTGTCAGGAGGCATCGGTGTTCCGTCTGTTATGGGTAGTCGCTCCACATACGTTCCAGCGCAGCTAGGTGGTTTGTCGGGCCGCCCGCTCCAGCCTGGAGATGTGCTTCCAATTGGCACTGCACGTGAGCATAACATTCGTAAGCCATTTCGTTGGGGACTTTCTTCAGATGCCGGTCGATATATCGACGGAAAAACGAAAACGGTGCGTGCTGTCCCAGGACCGGAATATAGCGAGTTTACGCCAGAAAGCCGCAGGCAGTTTTTTGCCGCCCGCTATCATGTGACACCGCAGTCCGACCGGATTGGTTACAGGCTTTCTGGACCGGCGTTGGTGCTTGGGCGCGAGCGGGAGATGGTGTCGGAAGCGGTTGTGTTCGGCACGGTGCAAGTGCCGACATCCGGCCAGCCGATCGTGTTGATGGCTGACAGTCAGACAACAGGGGGCTATCCGCGCATCGCCCAAGTGGCGGCAGCTGATTTGCCAGTGTTGGCACAGGCGCGCCCAGGCGACCGCATTCAATTTCAGCCGATTGCGCCGGAGGAAGCGGTGCAGCTTTATATCGAACAACAGCGGCGGCTGGGCCGCTGGATTGCGGCCATTCGCCGCCAATGGGGGGAGAAAGATGAAAACGATTGATTTGAACTGTGATTTTGGTGAAAGTTTTGGTGTGTATCGGCTTGGAAAGGAAGAGATTTTGCCGTATATCACTTCTGTCAATATTGCCTGTGGATTTCATGCTGGCGATCCGCTTGTCATGCGGCAAACGGTACAGCTTGCCATCCGTCATGGAGTCGCCATCGGTGCCCACCCGGGGTTTCCCGATTTGCTCGGCTTTGGACGTCGGATGATGGCTGTGTCACCGGAGGAGGTGTATGCGTACGTCGTGTACCAAATCGGCGCGTTGGCCGCGTTCGTCAAGGCGGAAGGGGGAGTGATGACGCACGTCAAGCCGCACGGCGCCTTGTACAATATGGCGGCGAAAGATGCGAGGATTTCAGAAGCGATCGCCAAAGCGGTATATGATGTCGATCCGACGCTCATCTTGTACGGCCTGGCGGGTAGCGAGCTCATCCGCGCTGGACAGGCGCAAGGCTTGCAGACGGCGAGTGAAGTGTTCGCCGACCGCACATATCAAGCTGACGGTTCGCTCACACCACGAAGCGACCCGCAGGCCATCATCGCCGATGAAGATGAAGCGGTCAAGCAAGTGCTCATGATGGTTTGTGACCGGCATGTCCGCTCAGTGCAAGGGACGGCGGTGGCGATTGAAGCCGATACGGTTTGTCTTCACGGCGACAATGAACAGGCGGTGCGGTTTGCTAAGCGGCTGCATGAAGCGTTACAAAATGAAGGCATCGCTATTCAGGCGATGCGGAAGGAGACGAGACGATGAACAAAAAAGAAAGCAGGCTCAGCGTGCTGATCGGAGCGGTCTTTCTCATGGCGACATCGGCCATCGGCCCGGGATTTTTGACGCAAACGACCGTATTTACCGTCGAGCTGGCGGCCAGTTTCGGGTTTGTCATTTTGCTTTCCATTTTGCTTGATATCGGCGTCCAAGCGAACATTTGGCGCATTATTGCTGTCTCCGAGCGACGGGCGCAAGATATTGCCAACGCAGTGCTGCCCGGCCTCGGGTATGTGTTGGCGGCGTTTGTGCTCCTTGGCGGACTCGCCTTTAACATCGGCAACATCGGCGGAGCTGGGCTCGGATTCAACGTGTTGTTTGGCATGTCTCCAAAGACTGGGGCAATCGTGAGTGCCATCATCGCCATCGCCATTTTTCTCGTCCGCGAAGCTGGCAAGGCAATGGACCGTTTTACTCAATTACTCGGATTTGTCATGATTGCGCTGACGCTGTATGTTGTGTTCACAGCTAAGCCGCCACTTGGCGAGGCGGCCGTTCGGGCGGTCGTTCCCGAAAAAATCGACTTTTTAGCCATTGTGACGCTTGTCGGCGGTACGGTTGGCGGATATATTACGTTCGCTGGAGGGCATCGGTTGCTCGATGCCGGCATCAAAGGGAAGGGAAGTTTGGCGGAAGTGACAAAAAGTGCAGTCTCAGCGATCGGTGTCGCCTCGCTTATGCGCATGTTGCTGTTTTTGGCCGCGTTAGGCGTTGTTGCCAAAGGATTGACGCTTGATCAAACCAATCCGCCAGCTTCGGTGTTCCGACTGGCCGCTGGGGAAATCGGTTACCGGCTGTTCGGTGTCGTTATGTGGGCTGCCGCCATTACGTCGGTTGTCGGATCGGCCTACACATCGGTATCGTTCATCCGCACGTTCCATCATGTTTTGGATCGGTTTCACCGCTGGATCATTATGCTATTTATTCTGATTTCGACAGTCGTATTTGTCTTGATCGGCCGTCCAGTGAAAACATTGATTTTAGCCGGAACACTAAACGGACTGATTCTCCCGTTGTCACTTGGGGTTATGCTTGTCGCTGCCTATAAGCGAAACATCGTCGGCGACTATCGCCATCCGCTTTGGCTTACCGTATTTGGAGCCATTGTGGTCGCCTTGATGGCTTATATGGGAATATATACAGCCGTGCAGCAACTGCCGCAGCTGTTTCAGTGAAATGGAAAACGTGATGTCTGTCGTTCATTTCCAACATTTGCATTTCCTCGCCGCCCTTTTGTAATATAGAAACGGGCCTGCGGCAACCGCATTGCAGTCTTTATGGCTCAATGCATCAAGGCCACAGGAGCGGGGAAAGGAGACAAACAGAACGATGAACGGGGCAAATATTAAAGCGGTCGTGTTTGATCTAGATGGAACGTTATACGAGGAAACAGGGCATTTTGATTATTACGCCGAACAAGTGGCGAAACGGCTTGGTGAAACGGATCGGGCGCACTTTTGGAATGATTACCGGGCAGTGCTTGCCGGGCGTCATCCGCTTCGCATCGGCAGTGTGTATGATACAAAAGAAGATTTGATTTTATGGATGGAGAGAGGAACTATTCAAGAGGTGTGCAGCTGGAGCGGCGAACGGCTGGAAACCCGTGATGCCGAAGCGCTCTATCAGGGGGCGGTAACGATTGATTTGGACCGATTTTTCAGCATCGGTGACCTTTGGTGGGTGCCAAGTTCCATCGGCCGCCATTACGGACTGACGAACGAGGACACATATGCCGCGTTTTTAGAGACGCGCGAATGGATGATGAGCCCGGAGTTTGAAATGAACAGGACGCCGGAGCTTGTTGAGACGCTAGCCAAGCTGCGCGAGAAAATGACACTCATCTTGATGACGAACAGTCCAGAACCGGATAGTGAAGCGATTTTGCGGAAGCTTGGGTTGGCGGATGTATTCGATTATAAAATTTTCCAAGCGGCTAAGCCGCTCAAAACGGCTGTTCATTTGGAAGCCATCCACATGCGCTTTGGTGTTGATTATAGGCAAATGCTTTGCGTCGGCGACAATATCGGCAATGATATTGCTCCAGCCCGCGAGCTCGGCTGCCGGACAATGTTGATCGACGCGCATGGTTTGGCGAAGCCAGATGATGCCGATGTCATTGTTGCTTCGACATCAGCGTGTGTGCCGGTGCTGCGCCAACTATTGTAGTTGGCGTACTTTTTATTCGGATTTGTCTGAATGTTATTGAAATTATCTCTATGACTGATTACAATAAAAAGTAACAGTTTACATACTAACCGGTTAGTAAGCGGTGTAGTTAAGGTCTAGGTGTATCGGTAGTTTTGTTCATCGATTTCTGAAAACGGCGGTTGCCCTCGTGGGGCCGTCGTTTGAAAAGGGGGAGGGGTTTCATGAATACACGTCACTACCCATACTGGCCGAAGCGTCTGTCGAAAACGTTAACCGTTCCGGAAACGACGTTGGTCGATCATTTGGCAACAACGGCGAAGCGCTACCCAAACAAAACGGCGATTTATTACTATGGAGCCGCGTATTCGTACAAACGGCTGCTCGATGATGTGAATGCACTTGCCGGCTGCTTGCAGCAAAAGTTGTCCGTCGAACCAGGCGACCGCGTTTTGTTGTATATGCAAAATTCTCCGCAGTTTATCATCTCCTACTATGCCATTTTGCGCGCCGAAGCGATTGTCGTACCGATCAATCCGATGAACACCTCAGAAGAACTTTCCTTTTACATCAACGATTGTGAAACGAAAGTGGGGATTGTTGGACAGGAACTGCTTGACAAAGTCGTTCCTCTTTTCGGCCGGACGCCGCTTGAGCACGTCATTGTGGCTGCGTACGCCGATTATGCGTCCGATGAGTCGCCGGTTGCCTTGCCCGTTGAAGTGGCAGCGCCGCGGCAGATGATTAGGGATGAGCGCCTTTTGTTATGGACTGATTGTCTTGATGCTGGCTTGCCGCCACTTCCATATCACGGTCATGTCGATGATATCGCAGTCTTGCCGTACACATCCGGAACAACTGGGGTGCCAAAAGGCTGCATCCATCCGCATCGAACGGTGAACGCTAACACAGTTGGCGCCTATTATTGGAGCAATGTGACGAGCGATTCCGTCGCATTAGCCACATTGCCGTTTTTCCACGTCACCGGGATGGTGCATAGCATGCATGTGCCGATTTTTGCTGGCTCGTCGATCGTGCTCATGACGCGTTGGGATCGGGAGGCGGCTGCGCAGCTCATCGAGCGGTACCGATGCACTCATTGGGTGAATATTAGTACGATGCTCATCGACTTTTTAGCCAACCCAGCGCTCGGCCGTTACGATATCTCATCGCTTGCGAGCATTTCCGGCGGCGGGGCAGCGCTACCAGAAGCGGTGGGGGAAAAGCTGTTTGAGCTCACCGGTGTCCGCTACTTTGAAGGCTATGGGTTAACCGAGACGATTTCACAGACACATTTCAATCCGCCAGACCGGCCGAAGTTGCAATGCCTCGGCGTTCCAGCGTTTGATGTTGACGCACGCATCATCGACCCAGTAACTGGCCGGGAGCTTGGCGTTGGTGAAGTCGGCGAAATCGTCGTCCATGGCCCGCAAGTGTTCCTCGGCTATTATCGGCGCGAAAAGGAAACGGAAGAAGCATTCATGGAATTAGACGGAAAACGGTTTTTCCGCACCGGTGACATCGGGCGGATGGACGAGGAAGGCTATTTCTTCATTGTCGACCGCGTCAAACGGATGATCAACGCCTCTGGGTATAAAGTGTGGCCGACCGAAGTCGAGTCGCTCCTTTATAAACATCCAGCCGTCCAACAAGCTTGCGTCGTCGGCGTGCCGGATCCGCGCCGTGGTGAAACGGTCAAAGCGTTTATCGTTCTTCATGACGATTACGTTGGCAACGTGACAGAAGAAGAGATCATCGAGTGGGCCAAAACGCAAATGGCGGCGTACAAATATCCGCGCCTCGTCGAGTTCCGCACATCGCTGCCGATGACATCAAGTGGCAAGCTGCTTTGGCGGAAATTGCAGGAAGAAGAATATGAAAAAGCGGGGAAAGGGGCGAACACCTAATGGCAAGGATGGTGGAGACAGTCGTTGGCCCTGTGGCGGCGGATCAGCTTGGCAAAACGCTCATCCATGAACATTTTCTTTTCGGCTATCCGGGATTTCAAGGCGATGTGACACATGGCCCATTCCGCGAGAACGAAGCACTTTGCGTGGCGATAGAAGTGGCGGAGAAAATGAAACGGCACGGCATCCAAACGGTCGTCGACCCAACGCCGAACGACTGCGGGCGCAACCCGGCGTTTTTGCGACGTGTCGCTGAAGAAACTGGACTGAACATCATTTGCGCCACCGGTTATTACTATCAAGGGGAAGGGGCGCCTCCGTATTTCAAATTTCGCCAGCTGCTCGGGACGGCCGAGGACGATATTTATGGCATGTTTATGACCGAATTGACAGAAGGGATTGCCGATACGGGAATCAAAGCCGGTGTCATCAAGCTAGCCTCGAGCAAAGGGCGCATTACCGAGTATGAGAAACTGTTTTTCCGCGCCGCCGCCCGCGCGCAAAAAGAAACGGGTGCGGTCATCATCACCCACACGCAAGAAGGAACGATGGGGCCGGAACAAGCCGCCTATCTGCTTGAGCATGGCGCCGATCCGAAAAAAATTGTCATCGGCCATATGTGTGGCAATACCGACTTAGATTACCACCGTCAGACGCTTGCTTACGGCGTATACATTGCTTTTGACCGTTTCGGCATTCAAGGGATGGTCGGCGCTCCGATGGATGAAGAACGGGTTCGTACTTTGCTTGCTTTGCTGCGCGATGGGTATGCTCATCAAATCATGCTGTCACACGATACGGTCAATCTTTGGCTCGGTCGACCGTTTGCGCTGCCGGAGCCGTTTGCCGAGATGATGAAAAACTGGCATGTGGAGCATTTGTTTGTGAACATCCTCCCTATATTGAAAAAAGAAGGAATCCGTGACGAAGAGCTTGAGCAAATGTTTGTCCGCAATCCGGCTGCCTTGTTCTCCGCTTAGATGGTCAAAAAGCGCTGCTTTTAATCATGCGGCGGCACAGCTGAACTAACAGTTCGTCTGTCTTCAACAGAGATACAAAGGGAACCCTCATACGGTCGTTCCGTGCGTATATAGAGTGATGAAAGGGGGCGTTGCTTGTAAGTCCCCTTCTTCCTTGTGCGGGTTTGGTGAATGGATGAATGTGAAACCGCTGTTGCTTGGCTTGGACGGGCAATAGCGGCTTTTTATTTAGCATCCGCTTTTTTCCATCATCATGAATAATTTTCCTAAGGCGTTGAAAAATAAGGAAAGACATGAGCCGGGCGAAAGGAGGAGAAAAGGTGCCGGCGATCGAAAAGCGACTCCTGTTCTTCTCGCTGCTTGCCATCGCCTTGTACGTGTCGCCGTATTTTGTGCTCGGTGAAGATGCACATATGCGCGTCCATGACAATTTGGATTCGAACATTGCTTGGTATAAAGTGCTCACCCGCAGCGGTGAGTTGTTTGGACCGATCGATGGAGTTATCCCGCAAATCATTAACGGGCTGCCGCGCAATGCGTTCGGCACAGAATTCAGCGGCATCGTGTGGCTTCATGCCTTGTTTCCGTCCGTTTACGCCTATGGTCTCAGCCAAGCGATCACTCGCGTTTTTGCGTTCATCGGCATGTATTTGCTGTTGAAAACACATGTCCTGCCCGGCCAGCGTTGGCTATGGATCCGTATCGGTGCTGCCTTGACGTTTGCGTTGACGCCGTTTTGGCCGTCGGGAATGTTAAGCACGCTCGGCATGCCGCTCGCGCTTTGGGCGTTTTTAAACATCCGCAACGGTGAGCGCTCATGGGTGAACTGGGCGGTATTGACGCTATTGCCGCTTTATTCGAGTTTTGTTCTAGGCTTTTTCTTTTTCTTAAGCGCGCTTGGTGTTTGGTGGCTTATTGATGTCATCCGCGGAAAAGGGTGGAACTGGCGGTTTTTTGCCGCGATCGCCTATATGACAATGCTTTATTTGGCGGTTGATTACCGGCTTGTTCATTCGCTTTTGTTTGCCGATGAACCGACAAGCCGTGACGAGTATTTCCATGCTCGCCTGCCGCTTTGGCGCGTCATTCGTTTGACATTCAAAAACTATGTGCTCGGACATACACATGTGATGACCGTGCACGGGTTCGTCATCTTGCCGTTGACGTTGCTCGCCTTATATTTGGTATGGAAGCGGAAGCGTTGGCGGCAGGAAACGCCGTTTGTTGTGCTACATGTGCTGAATTTTGCCTTGTCCACATGGTATGCGTTTTGGTTTTACAAAGGATGGCTGCCGCTAACCGAACGATTCGATTTACTCGATAAGTTCAATTTTGCCCGCTATCATTTTTTGCGGCCGATGGTCATTTATGTCTTGTTTGCGATGGCACTGAAAATTGTTTGGCAGGAAGGACGGAGATGGCGGGCGGTCGGCGCAGCGGCGATAGCCCTGCAGCTGTTGGTGCTCATCTCGTACAATGAGGAAATCGTCTATCGCAATAAACCGTCGTTCCGGGAATTTTACGCCGAGAAGCAGTTTGCCGTCATCCGTGAGTATATTGGCCGTCCTGTGCATACATACCGTGTCGCCAGCATTGGCATCCATCCGGCGATCGCTCAATACAACGGTTTTTACACACTTGATACGTACAACAATTTCTACCCGTTGGAATACAAACATCGCTTCCGCCGCATCATTGCTAAAGAGCTCGAAAAAAACAAAAAGCTGCGCGAGTATTTCGATGAGTGGGGCGGACGCTGCTACTTGTTTGTTGATGAGCTTGGCAAACATTATATGTTTAAGAAAAACTCAAAACGAACGATCCGCCATCTTGAATTAAACACGAGGGCGTTTTACGAGATGGGTGGGCGCTATATTTTTTCGGCGTTGCCGATTGAAAACGCAGCAGAAAATGCCCTTCGCCTTGAACGAGTGTTCCGATCTGATGAATCGGCATGGACGATTTATTTATACAAAGTGATGCGGGAAGGAGGAAAATGACATGTCCGATCCGGTATTGGCTATAGTCGTACCGTGCTATAACGAGGAAGAAGTGCTGCCCGAGACAATCGGCCGCTTGCGGTCGTTGCGTGAAGAACTGATCGAAGAGCGACTCATTTCACCAAAAAGCGCGCTCCTGTTTGTCGATGACGGCAGCCGTGACAGCACATGGAAGCTCATTTACAAGGCGAGCTTGCGGTATCCGGAAGTGAAGGGATTGAAACTGGCGCGCAATGCCGGTCACCAAAACGCGCTGTTGGCTGGGTTGTTTGCAGCTAAAGCGCATGCGGACTGCTTCATCTCGATCGACGCTGATTTGCAAGACGATTTGTCAGCCATTCGCGCGTTTGTACAAAAATTTCGCGAAGGCTATGATATCGTTTACGGCGTGCGCCGGCGGCGCGACACGGACACGTGGTTTAAACGTCATACCGCCCAAGGATTTTATCGGTTAATGAAGATGTTTGGCGTCGATCTCGTTTATAATCATGCCGACTATCGACTGATGAGCCGGCGCGCTGTTGAAGCGTTGGAACAGTTTGGAGAAGTGAATTTGTTTTTGCGCGGCATCGTCCCACTTATAGGTTTCCGGTCGACATCCGTTTATTACGACCGGAAGGAGCGGTTGGCGGGGAAAACGAAATACCCGTTAAAAAAGATGATCGCTTTTGCGCTCGATGGTGTGACATCGTTCAGCATCACTCCGATCCGTTTCATTTCGCTCATCGGGTTCGTCTCTTTTGTCGTCAGTCTGATGTTCGGCGCTTACTTTCTTTTTTTAAAGTGGGCCGGGCATACAGAGACGGGCTGGACATCGCTGATTACGTCGATTTGGCTGTTAGGGGGATTGCAGCTCATTGCGCTAGGGCTGATCGGTGAGTATATTGGTAAAATTTACAAGGAAACAAAACGGCGGCCGCGCTATATCGTTGATTTGGATTTATGGAATTGGCCGCTGCCGCAGCGGCTGTCGCCAGCATCGACGTCTGAAGAGCCGGACGCGGCAGAATTGACGCGGCCGTAGCAGGAGAAAAGGCAGGTGGCGTTCGGCACTGCCTTTTTTTCTTTTCTTGCAATTGAAAAAAAGAAAGAGTAGACTGATGAATGGGACAAATTCATCATTCTGTAAGACGGAAGTATGGCGGTCGTACCTAACACCGCCAAGGCAGAGGCATCGATAGGAAAGGGGAGAATCGGAGATGGGCAACTGGCACGAATGGGCGGAACTGCTCGAGCGGGTGCGAGGGACGAAACCGCTCGTCCATAATATTACGAATGTCGTCGTGACGAATTTTACGGCGAACGGGCTGTTGGCGCTCGGCGCTTCGCCGGTGATGGCGTACGCGAAAGAGGAAGTGGCCGAGATGGCGAAGCTTGCAGGAGCGCTTGTGTTAAATATTGGAACGTTGAATGCAACGGAAGTCGAGGCGATGCTTATTGCCGGCCGGGCGGCTAATGAGGCCGGGGTACCGGTGATTTTCGATCCGGTCGGTGCCGGGGCGACCAGCTACCGAACAGAGACGGCGCACCGCATCGCCGAACAGATTCAACTCGCGGTTGTGCGCGGCAATGCGGCGGAAATCGCCAATATGATCGGTGAATCGTGGATGATTAAAGGAGTCGACGCCGGTGAAGGAAGCGGGGATGTGGTCGCTTTGGCCAAACGGGCGGCAGCCAAGCTCGGCACCGTCGTGGCAATTACCGGAAAAGAGGATGTCGTCACAGATGGACAGGCAGCATATTTGATTCACAACGGCCATCCGCTGTTGACAAAAGTGACCGGGGCAGGTTGTTTGTTAACGTCCGTCGTTGGAGCGTTTGCGGCTGTTGAGCAGGATGCTGTGAAGGTAGCGGTTGCGGCGTTAACCTATTACGGAGTCGCAGCTGAACAGGCAGCCGCCGAAGCCGGACAACGCGGCCCAGGCAGTTTTCAGGTGGCGTTTTTGGACGCCTTGGCTCGCATTGGCGTTGATGATGTGAAGCGTGAGGGACGGGTTGAACAACGGTAAAAGGGGAGGAGAACCATGACGGTGTATAAAGCGTTGACGATTGCTGGGTCGGACAGCGGCGGTGGCGCCGGCATTCAAGCGGATTTAAAAACATTTCAAGAGCTTGGCGTCTTTGGCATGTCAGCGATTACGGCGGTGACAGCACAAAACACGCTCGGCGTGCAAGGCGTCTATCCGCTTTCGGCCGAAGCGGTGGCTGCACAAATCGAATCGGTTGCGGTTGACTTGGGCGTGGATGCGCTCAAAACCGGGATGTTGTTTAGCGCTGATATTATCCGCACCGTTGCAGAGCAAGTGAAAAAACATGGCTGGGATCGGCTTGTCGTCGACCCGGTGATGATTGCCAAAGGCGGTGCCCCGCTGTTGCAGGAAGAAGCGGTTGCGGCGTTGAAAGAAGCGCTGTTGCCGCTGGCGTTTGTCATTACACCAAACATTCCGGAAGCGGAAGTATTGACTGGCATTGCCATTCGCACGATGGATGACCGCCGTGAAGCGGCGCGCCTTCTCCATCGCATGGGCGCCCGCTATGTCGTCATTAAAGGCGGCCATGACGATGATGGCGAAGAAACAGTCGACTTATTGTATAACGGCAGCGAATTTTCTTACTTCAAAAGCAAGCGGATTGATACGCGTCATACGCATGGAACCGGCTGTACGTTCGCCGCAGCGGTTGCGGCCGAGCTCGCGAAAGGAAGACATCCGGTGGATGCTGTCGGGACGGCGAAATCGTTCGTACAGGCGGCGATCTCTCATTCGCTCGGCATCGGCCAAGGCCACGGGCCGACCAACCATTGGGCATACCGTCAATACGGGGAGTGAGAACGATGGCACGCATTACGAGCGAAGAGATGAAAGAACGGCTTGCTGTTTACTTTATTATGGGAAGCCAAAACAGCGAACGGCCGGCAGAGGATGTGCTCAAAGAAGCGCTTGACGGCGGTGTGACGCTGTTTCAATTTCGCGAAAAAGGAAGTGCTGCCTTAGAAGGGGAGGAAAAAGAAGCGCTCGCCCGGCAGTTGCAGCGTCTTTGCCGCACTTACGGCGTGCCGTTTATCGTCAACGATGATGTTGAGCTGGCCATCGCCATTGATGCGGACGGCGTCCACGTTGGTCAAGATGACGAAGACGCACGGCGCGTGCGGGAAAAAATTGGCGATAAAATTCTTGGTGTTTCGGCGCATAATGTGGAAGAGGCGAGAGCGGCCATCGAAGCGGGTGCCGACTACATCGGCGTCGGTCCGATTTATCCGACACGTTCAAAAGACGATGCGAATGAAGCGCAAGGTCCGGGAATTCTCCGCCACTTGCGCGAACAAGGAATCACGATCCCGATTGTTGCTATCGGTGGAATTACGGCTGATAATACGAGAGCGGTCATTGAAGCTGGAGCAGATGGGGTGTCAGTCATTAGCGCCATCGCTTCCGCCCCGGAGCCAAAAGCGGCGGCTGCAGCGTTGGCGACGGCGGTGCGGGAGGCCAACCTGCGCTAAACGACAGTGAAACCGTCAAAAAAAGGGTGTCCTCAATGGGACACCCTTTTTTCGTGCTACGATGTTGTTTGCCTCCATTTCGGCAGCCGCCATTCCAAAAGCGGCCGAACAAGCCGGATGACCGGTTTGCTCCCGAGAACGAGCATTACGGCGACCGATAGCACAAGCAGAAGTGGATAGCCGTGCACGTCCATAATAAAATCGGGGAACGATGTTTCGTGCAAATATTTTAAAATAAACCCGTGCAAGATATAGATGTAAAACGTGCGCGCTCCCAGCACGGAAAAGGAGAAGCGTCGGCTTGGGATGAGCGATAGAAAGCTGAACATCATCAGCAGGCTCGCGACGTAAATGGCGAGACGGCTCATCATGCCAGCCGGCTCGGAGACGCCAAGCGTATCGTACGATTTCGAGCCGTACAGCCAATCTTGTGGCAAATCTGGAAAGCCAAAGCGAATGAGCAAAAACATGCCGGCAAGCATGATCAGTGAAACAATGCGCACCCGTGCGGCAAACAAGCGCTCGATTGTCGGCTTTTCAAAGAAAAAACCGAGCAAAAAGAAAGGGAAAAACGTGAGCGTTCTTGACAAGCTCAGCCATTTTTCCGCTTCGAGCATGCCGCCCGTAAGCCCAAGCAAAAGCGCCAGCGGCAGTGCCATTCGTTTTGGCAGCCGGCCGAACCATAACAACAAGACGTTCCAGCTGAATAGGCTAAGCAAAAACCATAAGCTCCAATGCGGGGTCAATAACTCAAACTCGAGCGACTGCTTGTCATACAAAAAGAAATAGTAGACGGAATATAGCAGTTGGAACAAAATATATGGAAGTAATAACTTTTTTGTGATTTTTTGCAAGTAGCCTCGTTCATAAAATTTTTTGGAAAAATAGCCAGAGATAAAAATGAACGCTGGCATATGGAAAAAGAAAATCCACGTATACAAGCTGTGCACCCATAGGACACTGTCGATGTATGGGCGTAGAAAGTGGCCAAACACGACAAGGAGCATGAGCGCGCACTTCGCGTTGTCAAAATAATAGTCCCGCTCCTTCACGGTGTTTCCTCCTTTCTATATACACCATTCGAATCATACTCCCTTTTTTTGGGGGAGTCAACTGTTGCCACAAGGCAGCTGGGGCCGGCTGACCGTGATATTAGTTTATCCAAGAAAGGTGATGATTTAGTGAAAAACGACCGGCATGAAGCAGAGGATATGACGCCGTTATTGCAACTCATTAACGCTAAAGGGGACAAAGGAGAACTGCGTGAGCTCGTCTGCAGTGATGAGTTGTTTTGGAAAAGCTTACGAACGCAGGCAGAAGATAGTGCAAAAGGGGGCGAATAGGAATGGAGACGCTGAGGGCGAAACGGATTGCCGAGGCTGGGGAGGTCGTCCCGGTGATGTATGAAGGAAAATCGGTGATCATTCAACATGTCGATGAAGAGCAAGAAATGGCGCGCATTTATTTCGTCGATGAACCGGAACGCGAGCAAGATGTGCCGGTGCGTCTGCTCGAGGAACGATAGGCGATGGGCAAGTCGTCGCTGTTTTGTCAAGGGAAAGCCGATGACACGTCTTGTTCTGGTATGATATAATGATTGAAAAAATGACGTTTGAACATTGGAGTGACAAACATGAACATCGGCTTTGGAGAAATTGCGCTTATCGTCTTTTTCGCTTTGTTGATTTTTGGTCCGAAAAAGCTGCCAGAATTAGGACAGGCAGCCGGCAAAACATTGCGTGAATTTAAAAACGCAACAAAAGGCATCATCGATGACGACGAGAGGACAAAAGCACAAAAATAAGAGGCTAGGCAAAGAGGCTTAGCCTCTTATTTTTGTATTTCGTCCACGAGCCGTCAAACGATCTGCCGGTTTCCTTCGCTGGTCTGACAAAAAAGAGACAAGCTTGACCAGGAAAGGCCATATACATATATGAGAACATGTTGTTCGTTTCTTGTTGGCCGAATGGCCAACGCGGCGGAGGGATCAACCATGGTAATGAAAAAAATGATGGCAATCGTCGGGGGAAGCCTGCTGCTTGGCATCGGCATCAATGTATTTTTAGTTCCCCATCATTTGCTTGATGGGGGGATGATCGGTCTTGGGCTGATCGCCAAATACGTCTGGCACGTTCAGGCGGGGTTGACGATGATCATCTTGAGCGTCCCCCTTTATTTGGCGGCTTGGTTTTGTTACCGTCCGTTTTTTTACAACAGTTTGCACGGTCTTCTGTTTTCCTCGTGGATGATTGATGTATTATCGGTTTTGCGCGGCATTGTGACGTTAGATCCGCTCTCGAGTGCCATCATTGGCGGGATGCTTGTCGGCGCGGGCATCGGTCTGATGTTGCGAGAGGAGACAAGTACGGGCGGCACCGATTTACTTGCTCAGTTTATTTCCAAATGGACGAATTGGAACGTTGGGGTCATTATCTTTGTCATTGATGCCTGTATTATTACGAGCGGAAGCATCCTGATCGACTCCGTGCCATTCGTTCACTCCCTTATTGTTGTCACCGTTGTCGGTGCAGTGACAACGATATTGACGCGCCAAAAAACGATGGGGGTGTAGTCTAATCCCCATCGTTTTTCACGGCAGCTCTTCTTATGGGCGAAGACTATGTCGAGCCACTTTGACGTTTGGAGGCGGAAAAACGTACACCATGTCAATGGAGCGAGAGAATGGCTTATGACGAAGCGGCTGCGAATTTAGCCAACTCGAGCGCGCGGTAGACGTTAATGAGCCCATAGCCGTAATGCGGGTCTTTTCCGCGGTCGCCCAAATCGTCAGCACTTTGAATAATAATATTGCGCACTTCGTCATTGGTGAGGCGCGGGTTGACCGAGCGAATTAAGGCAGCGAGTGCGGTGACGTGCGGCGCAGCCATTGACGTGCCGGAAAGGGCGGCGTACCGATGTCCGGTAAACGTGCTGGCAATGTTTGTTCCAGGCGCGACGACGTCTACATAATCGCCATAGTTAGAGTACAATGCGTACGAAAGATCAGGGTCTACAGCCCCAACACTGATCACTTCCGGGTAAGCGGCCGGAAAGCTCGGCTGGGACGTGCTGTCATTGCCGGAAGCCGCCACAAGCACGACGTCATGGGCATCAGCGTATCGGATCGCTTCCTCGAGCACCGAAGATGGCTGGTAATTGCCGAGGCTTAAATTAATGACTTTCGCCCCGCGGTCAACCGCCCAATAGATGCCTTTGGCTACATCGATGCTCGTCCCGTAGCCGTCAGCGTTTAACACCTTGACTGCCATGATTGGGTTGAACCATGTGATACCGGCGATCCCTTCCCCATTGTTTGGTTGTGAGGCGATAATGCCGGCCACATGGGTGCCATGGCCGTTTTCGTCATCCGGAGAGCGGTTATCAGCCAACACGTTGTATCCGTGGCTGAGTCGATGGGCTAAATCAGGGTGAGTTAGGTCGACCCCGCTGTCGATGATGGCGACAGGTACGGTTTGTTTGCCGCGTGACAACGTCCAGCCGGCTTCTGTATCAATGGCGGGCAAATTCCATTGGTAACGGGCGTAAAACGAGTCGTTCGGCACATCCGTTTGCCGCGGAAGGTCGTTTTGCATGTAAATGTAGTTCGGCTCGCAATAATCAACTGTCGGAAGCGTACGGAAATAGCGGCGCATTTCCTCGTACGTTCGTTTGTGCGAACGGAACACAAACGCCTGATTCACCCGTTTGACCAGCCGTCCGGCAATGGCCGCCTCCATTTGCCGAATGTCATGGTTCGCAGGTGTTGTCCGGAAACGGACGATAATTTCATTATAAAAGTAGTGGCTTCGGTCGCCGCGGCGGTTATGGCGGATTTCTTGGATGCGTGGATGCTCGTTTAATCGTTGTTTCAGCTGTTCCCCCGCGCTAAGGCTGTCTAGGGTGACGACAGTCGGATGCGTGTGCGCGTCTTTGGTGTCAAACGGCTTAAGCCGCGGAGGGACAGGAGCGTTTTTTTCGGTCGCCGGCCGGCTGAAACTAACGGCAGCGACGACAATCAAGGCGACGACTGCACTGATGGCTATCCATATTGTCGATCGGCGTTTCACCATGTTCACCTCCTTTTTTGTTAGGATGGGCGAATGACGGGCAAATGATGAAAAATGGGATTCTCCCTTTGACAGGGGAATCCCATGAATCCATTTAGTGACCGGCCGATTGCACCATTTGTTGTGCTGCTTGTATATCCAGACGCAGCTGCTCTTGGACATTGGTCGGATGATAGTATCCTTTGTTGACCATATATTGGCTAATTTGTTCATGAAATGCAATCGCGTCATTTAAATGTTGTTTCAGTATGTTGCGCACTTCCGGGGTCGCTGCTTCGGCAAGAGCCGTCGCACACCCTTTGATCGCACTTTTTGCTCCAATGAGATAGTCAGCAGCGATTATTTGCTCATTTAATACACCGATTGGCATCGTTGTTGACTGCATCGTTGTTCCTCCTTCGTTCATTACGATAATAAGTTTTGCAAGTCGAGGATGTGCTGCGTCGTTTTTTGAATGTCTTGCTCGATGAGCGATTTCAGTTGCGGGTCGCTCACCATTTGCCGCATGGCCATACTTTTAGCGAGGCATGTATTTTTAAACATAAGTAGTTCGTGCAACTCCAACGCTTCGTGTGTTCCTATCACTTTCATCCCTTTCACCACCCTTTTGTGACATAGTATGTGCCTGCCTAGGTGCGGTATAAGTGGGGAGTGATGGAAAAGTTGGGGTGTGGAGTTTCCAAACAGCTGAATAATTGAAAAAAAGAACCACATGTACCTCGAGTTTTCTTGGTGACAGGATACAAATTGTTACCGATGGCGGTCGCGTAGGTGTTGGTATGAGCTGCGTATCGATCCTCAGAAAAGTGGTTGAAGGGGATGCCGAGCCATGATTGAGGTTGCGGCATGTGATTGATTGGTGTCGCTCACGTTGACCGCATTGGGAACAGTTCCCTTGCAATGGCCGCTGCTTGGCGGCTCACACTAATAGGCAAGGGAGGGAAAACAATGAACGAAACATGCTTTTATTGTCAGTGCGAGTGCGACGACAACGTGCATTACGTTTCGTTCTATACAAACGGCAAGGAACACGAGGAAACGCTCTGTCCGGAATGTTATGAAGAGTGGTTGCAAGGCATGAAAGGTTGATCTCTTTCCTAGCTTTTTCCTTGCTTGAGAGCAAGGTTCTTTTTGGCGGAGATAATAAACAAAACCGCACCACGATCAAATCGGTGCGGTTTGTTCCGAGAGCGGCGGGGTGACGATGGTGTCATCCAAGTTGCACGTTTCGTCGTAACAACGGTATACAGCCCCCTTCCCCCTCGGGGTATGGAGCGACAGCAATAAAATGTGCTCACTTCCAGTGCGGGTGACCTTTGTTTCCATTTTGAGCGCCATATCATTCAGCGTCAGTGAGTAAAAACGATATGTCAAGCCAAGCCATGTACGTTCAGACTGGACGGTATCCGGATGATGGCGGATGAGTTCAGCGAGCTCGGCGAACGAATGACTTTCCCGCTGCATCCATTCATGGAGGGCAGAAGTTGTTTGCTTTATCCAATTTTTCCATGACAGTTTCATCAGCATCACCTTTTTTCATCCAGCATGCCCGTTTCCGCCGCTCATTATACAGGCAACCGGATGGAGAAGGTCGTCATGTTGGCATCAGACGAACAGCTGATTTCCCCGCCGTGGTCTTCGATCACTTTTTTACAAATGTAAAGGCCGATGCCCGTCCCTAATTTTTTTGTCGTAAAAAACGGCTCAAAAATGGTTTCAACAATATCAGCAGGAATCGCCGGACCGTTGTTGGCGATTTCAATGATGACCCTTCCTTCTTGGGAGCGGGCAGCAATCTTGATGCGGCGCGGCTTTTCCTTTTCTTTTACCGCTTCGATCGAGTTAAGCAAAATGTTTACTAATACTTGGCGAAGTTGGTCTTTATAGGCAAAAATATGTATTGATTCATCGATCGCCAACGAAATGTCGACATCGCTGTCGACGATCGTCGCGTATAAAAAATCCATGATTTCCTCTAACAATTGGCGCAGCGAAAATGTTTCTTTTTCGCTCTCAACAATTTCTTTGCGCGAGGCATGCAAAAATTGTGAAATGCGAAATTTCAGCTGCTGCAGTTCATGATCGATAATGTCTAAATATGGCAAATGAGGATGCTCAAATTTTAACAATTGGATAAAACCGATAATGGCTGTCAGTGGATTACGAAATTCGTGCACAAAACTAGACGACATTTGCCCGAGCAAGGTCAGCCGATCTTGGTGCGACCTGGCGATCAACATATTTTTCTCGCGCAGCTCTGCTTCTTTCAGTTCGTTATATTCCTTGACGGCATGAAATAAAAATTGGTCAAACAGCTCGTTCATATGGTCGATGAGCGGAGCTAGCTCGGTGATCGGCAATGGCGCGGTTAACGCGTGCTTAATGATCAACCGCCGCCCCAAGTTAACGTTGTAGACAAGGGTTCCGATCCCGGCGTTCATTTCCGCCCGTTCCTTGGCGACTTTGTTGGCTAGTCGTTCAACGGTCTCACCGGACAGCGACTGCGACAACGCTTCTTTGACTAGCGTAAACATTGCCAAGCTATTTTGCTCAACACGGTCAATGTATTTATCATCAGCGGCAATTTTCATCTGTTGCCGCCAATGGGCAAGAAAGCAAGGCAGATGGGCTTCTAAATGGGTGACGAGCTGTTGTGCGGCAGATACCAAAAAAATCCACCTCTCTTTCCATCTTTTATTATCATTATAAGAGGGAATATCGAACTAGAACAGAGGGAAAATCATAATATAATCCGATAAAACTAGTTTTCTTTCACGAAAAAGACCAAGAAATGCCTGTCCACATAGGAAAGACAGACTGTTTGAACAAAAAAAGAAAAATCATGTATAATGAAGCAGACAGAAATATCTTCCAAAAAGGTTGGGGAACGTCATGAAACTGTATGACTCCATTTTAGACTTAATTGGCGGCACGCCGATCGTGAAGTTGCGGCGTCTTCCAGACCCAGACGGGGCGGATGTATATATGAAGCTTGAATCGTTCAATCCGGGCGGCAGTGTCAAAGACCGGCCCGCTTGGGAAATGATTCGTCGGGCTGAAGCGGAAGGGAAAATTACACCGGGAAAAAGCACGATCATCGAACCAACGTCCGGCAACACCGGCATCGGTTTAGCGATGGTATGCGCCGCTCGAGGTTATCGTTGCATCATTACGATGCCAGATAACGCGACGACCGAGCGGGTGAAAATTTTAAAGGCCTACGGAGCAGAAGTGCATTTGACACCGGCGGAGAAACGGATGCAAGGGGCGATCGATGAGGCGAATCGGCTCGCCAGCGAAATCCCTGGCAGCTTTATTCCGATGCAATTTGAAAATCCGGCCAACCCGGATGCGCACCGGCATACGACGGCAGTCGAAATTTATGAAGCGTTTTCCGGCCGGCTCGATGCGTTCGTGTTGACGGCCGGCACCGGTGGGACGGTGACCGGGACAGGAGAAGAGCTGAAAAAACGCATTCCGAATTTGCGCATTTACGTTGTCGAGCCATACGGCTCGCCCGTGTTGTCGGGCGGTAAACCAGGACCGCATAAAATTCCCGGCACGGGCCCAGGGTTTATCCCGAGCATCTTAAACCGTTCGATTTATGATGACATTTTTTTGATCAAAGATGAAGATGCCCAACAGATGGCACGTGAACTGGCGGCGAAGGAAGGGATTTTGGTCGGTGCCTCGGCCGCTGCGAGCGCCTATTACGCCGTCAAAGTGGCCAAGCAGTTTCCAAAAGGAGCGCGCGTTCTTTGCATGGCGCCTGATTCGGGCGAACGGTATTTGTCGTCCGATTTATTCGCGGATTAAGCAGAGGATGCAAACGTTGGTTTCACGGCTTGTTGCCTTGCAAAGGAAGGGACATTCCTCTCCGTCAAACAGGAGAGGAATGCTTTTGTTTATAGAAAGCAGGCAATAAGGCAGCCGTTGCTGTTCCCTTTTACTTTCGGACAGCCGTCAAAAGGCTCACGAAAGGTGGAGAGGAAGTGTTGAGGTTTGGAAAGAGAACAACGGTGGAACAACATCGCACGCATTGCCTTAACGTTTGTCATCGCAGCATCGGGCGGCGTCGGCTTCGCCCTTTTGCGCATTCCGCTTCACTGGGTGCTCGGTTCAGCGGCAGCGCTGCTTGTAGCGGGACGTTTTCTGAAAGGAAAGCTGTATTGGCCGACGGCCATCCGCAACGCGGGGCTCATTCCGATCGGTTATACGCTTGGCACGGCGCTGACGGCAGCGACGCTTGGCGAGATGGTCCGGCAGTTGCCGTCAATGCTGTGGGCGACAGTGTTGATTTTGCTCTTTAGCTTCCTGTTTTCTTGCCTGATGGCGAACGTGACCGGTATTCCGCTCCGCTCTGTCGTCACTGGCAGCATTCCAGGCGGTTTGTCGCAAATGATCGTTCTTGGTGAGGAGCTAAAAGGAGTCGATATGACGGTCGTTACGCTCTTTCAAGTGATGCGCCTCATGGGCGTTGTCTTTCTCGTTCCGCTCATCGCCTTGAACCCGCTCTTTTCCGGACGCTCTGGAGCGGCTGTGGACGCCGGAACCGCACAAGAGCCGGATTGGACGATTGGTCTTGCTTTATTCTATTTTGTCGTTACCGTTGCTGGTGCACTCGTTGGCAAGCGCATGAAACTGCCGACTGCCTATTTGCTTGGCCCGATCATCGGAACGGCGGCGCTTGTGGTAGCTGGGGTGCCGGCGCCGGATTTGCCAGCACCGATATTGGATATCGCGCAAATTACGATGGGGGCTTATCTTGGTTTAATGCTCAAACCAGCCGACATCAAGGGGAAGCGGAAAATGATGCTTACGGCGGCTGCCATGGGTTTTTCTCTTATTTTGTTTTCTATGGCTGCTGCGTTCGTATTGACAAGCTTGCACGGCGTCCCTTATTTGACCGCGTTTATCGCTTTGGCGCCAGGCGGCATGGATCAGATGGGGATTTTGGCGCAAGAAGCGAAGGCGAGCCTGGCGATCGTTACGAGTTACCAAATGTTCCGCATTTTCTTCATTTTGTTCGTCGTCCCGCCGGTGCTGAAAAAGCTGTTCGCTGCCCGATGGTTTCAACGGATCGAACGTTGGCAAATGCGGCATGGCGGATGAGGAAGGACGCGATGGCGATGGTCGCGGAAAAGTGAGGGCTGTGACAAGTGTCAGATATATGCTAAACTAGAAAGAAAAAGGAGGGGAGTCGCGATGAATCATTCGACCGTTTACCGTCCGCATAGCCCGATCGCCAAGCTGGCTGTTTCATTTCTGGCGGCGCTTGCTGTTGCAACGGCAGGGCTGTACGCGGGACAATGGGTGCCGGCCGGCCTTTATTTGCCGCTTTACGCGCTTGAACTGATTTTGCTTCTTGTGATGATTTTCGCCCGCCGCAAAAAAGCGGTCGGCTATCCGCTCATGTTTGCGTTTATGCTCGTCTCCGGCGCCACGCTGCACCCGCTGATCGGCTATTACATTTCTGTCATTGGTGCTGCGGCGGTGTTGAAGGCGTTTATGCTTGCGGTCGTATCGTTTTCCGGCGTCGCCATTTATGCGGCGAGAACGAAAGAAGATTTTTCGTTTCTTGGCGGGTTTTTAATGCTCGGCCTGTTTGCCTTGCTGGGCTTATTGATCATCCAATGGTTCATTCCGTTCTCAAGCATCGGGCAAATGGGAGTGGCGGCGTTAGGAATTTTAATCTTCCTCGGTTTTACGATTTATGACATCAACCGTCTCGCCCGCTACGGCTTTACGGAAGCCGATATCCCGATGATCGTCGTCAATATTTATCTTGATTTTATCAACTTGTTTGTTTATATTTTGCGTTTTTTTGCCAGCGATGAAGATTGAGCGCCAAAAAAAGGGCTGCTTCCCAAAGGAGCAGCCCTTTTTCCGTGATGGTGTCATTAAAGCGGCAAATCGCGTTTGGAAAAAGTGACAATCCCCGCTGTGTAGCTGATAACGCCGATTGCCAATAGCAGACAGGATGGGAGCCATTCCGCTTGACCTTGAGCGATGGCTCCAGGCTCGAAGGCGGCAAAAATCGATCCATACCGGAGCCATTCCGCTTTTTCAGTCAGCTTGCCGATGAGATCGAAACTGTAAAACAGAACGGTGATCCCGCCGGATAAAGACAGCGCTCGTTTTTCGTCATTGGCTATGGCGCAAAAGAAAAATGAATAGCCGCTAATGGCGAAAAAGAGAAGAAAGCCACTGACATTGATTGCGAGAAATCGTTTTTGGTGCAGAGCATCATTCGTGACTAGCCATGCATCGGCAGCAAAGCCGGCCGCTGCGGAGGTGAGGATGATGGCTGCTAGTCCAGTGAGCAGCACGAGCGCTTGGGTGAAGGCGATGGTCTGCCGGGAATTCGGCGTCGCAAGCAAATATGCCATCGAACCGCGGTCGATGGGCCGAGCCAGCAGTTGATTGGCAGCGGTAATGCAATAAATGGACCCGAGCAAAAGAAACAGCAATCCGTAATATTCACCGGCGATGAATTCAAGCAAATTGCCCATACCGGTGATGTTGAACGCTTTTAGAAACCCGCTTGGCAGCTGCTGTAAATAATGATTGATGATTTTTGAGTCTGCCAACGATGGATAAATGGCAGCCACCAGTACGATGTAAAAGGCAGATCCGGTCGAATAGCCAATGATCGTTTTTGTCTGTGCTTTGAGCATTTGTTTGTATAAGGAGACATTCATTGTTCATCCCCCCGGCGGTCATAGTAATGCATAAAAATATCTTCTAGGCTTTGTGTGCGGAGATCGAGATTTTGCACTTGGTATTGGGCCAGCTCGCGAATGAAGGCATTGTAGTCTCCTTGCACCGCGATGCAAACGCGGCGGCCGTCATGGTGGATGACCTCGAGCGGCGAGGAAAGCAATTGGGCAACCTCCTCTTCACGAGACAACATGACATCGAACAGTTTCCGCTGCATCGATTGCAATTCATGAACATCGTTGACCGCCATCAAGCGGCCGTCTTTCATGATCGCCACCCGGTCGCATGTCCGCTCGATTTCAGGGAAGATGTGCGAAGATAAAAAGATGGTTTTTCCTTTCTGTTTTTCTTCGCGAAGGAGATCGATAAACGTTTGCTGCATCAGCGGGTCGAGGCCGGATGTTGGTTCATCGAGAATGATCACTTCGGGATTATGCATGAGAGCGGCGACAAGGCCGACTTTTTGTTTTGTTCCTTTGGACATTTTCCGGATAGGGAGGCGGGTGTCTAATTGCAACCGTTCAATTAGTTCATCACGATAGCGTGTCGTTTTCATTCGCCGCATCCCGGCGAGCAGGTCAAGCAGTTCCATTCCAGTCATTCCTTCGGGAAAAGCGATTTCACCCGGTAAATAACCGACCAATGCCTTCACGCGGACGGACTCTCGCCAACAGTCGAATCCATGGATGAAAGCGCGTCCTTTCGTCGGTTTCAGAAATCCAAGCAAGTGCCGGATCGTTGTTGATTTTCCCGCGCCGTTCGGCCCTAAAAATCCGAACACTTCGCCTTGGCGGACGGTGAAGGTGACATCAAAAATGCCCCGGCCGTTCGGAAAGACTTTCGTTAACTGTTGCAATTCGATCATGACATGATCTCCCCTAGAGATAAATTTTGAAATGTTTATATAAAAATATTTCATTCCTATTATATTTTAAAATTTAAGTGTTTATCAATTAAATTTGTAATTTTTTATTTCTGTTTTATTAAAATTAAGGGTAGAATGAAAATAAAAGAAAAGCGAGACGGAAGGTGGTTTTTGATGAATGGATTTGCCAAGCGGACGGAACAAAAAAAACAGGCGATCAAGCAAACGGTGTTGGAGTTGCTGCGGACGAGCGATCCACGCGGGATGACGATCCAAATGATCGCCAAGCAGGCTAACGTGTCGCCAGTGACGATTTACAATTATTTCGGGAGCAAGGAACATCTTGTCCGCGAAACGCTTATCGATTATATGATCCGCCAGGTGGAAGAATACGAAGCCTTTTTAAAAGAAGACCGCTCATTTGCAGAAAAAGTGAAATATATCATTTTTCAAAAGAAAAAAGTGTTGGGAGAAATCCAAGTTGACTTCATTCATCGCCTTATAAAGGAGGATGATGAATTTCGCCGTTCGGTCGATGTGCTTTACGAAACGAGGGTGCTGCCGCTGGTGATCGAAATGATTCGCGAAGCCCAAGAAAATGGAGAGATTGCCCCGTACTTATCCATTGATACGCTGCTTTTGTATTTGAATTTATGGCGCGACGTGTCAGAGAAAATCCCTGTTTCTTTGTACAGCGAACGGCTGATTGATGAGCTGCTGCTTCTGTTTTTTTACGGTGTGAAAGGAGAACAGGAGCGGTGAAAAGCAGGAATTGACGGAAAGGGAGGCGAATAAGGGAGAAAAATGGGGGGAGGAGTATGATGAAATTTGCCGTCAATGTATCAACGATTTTTACGGAAGTGCCGTTTCTTGATCGATTCGCGAAGGCGAAGCAGCACGGATTTTCGCTTGTGGAGTGCCAGTTCCCGTATGGGGCGGCGCCGGAAGCGATTGCTGATGAATTGGGAGAGCACGGGTTGTCGCTCGTGTTGATCAATTTGCCGGCTGGCGATTGGGAAAAGGGAGAGCGCGGGCTCGCGATTTTCCCCGACCGTCATGATGAATTTCGCCGCGCTCTTGAAGACGGTGTGCGTTATGCACTAAAGCTTGGCGTGCCGTGCCTTCATTGCATGGCCGGGGTCGTTCCGAAGAGTGTGCCGCGGGAACAGGCGAAGGAGACGTATCTCCGCCGCCTCGACGAGGCAGCGACAACGCTTGCCGCCCATGGCCTGACGGTAACGATTGAGCCGATCAATCCGTTCGATATGCCGGGTTACTTTTTAACGAATATTGAGGAAGCTGCGGCGATCATTCGCGAACTCGGTCGGCCGAACGTAAAGCTGCAGTATGACGTGTACCATATGGCACGGCTTGGTTTTGATGTGGCGGCAACGTTTGCCGCTTACGAGCCACTCATTGCCCATGTGCAGTTTGCTGATCACCCGGGTCGGCACGAGCCTGGAACAGGAGTGCTGCCGTACGACGAGATTTTTTCGTTTTTGCAGGAATGCGGCTATGATGGGGTGGTTGGACTTGAGTACATCCCTGCGCGGGAGAGCAGCGAAAGTTTTGCTTGGTATGACGCTTATCGCATGAAAGGAGGAGTAGGACGATGACGAATGTCGGCTTTATCGGGTTGGGGATGATGGGCTCGCGCATGGCGAAGCGGTTGCTTGATGCCGGGTTTCCCGTAACCGTGTACAACCGCACGCCGGAAAAAGCGGCGATTCTCGTTGAATCTGGCGCCCGGCAGGCAGAAACGATCGCGGCGTTGGCGAGTGAAGTCGATGTGATTTGTACATGCTTGTCCATGCCTGATGATGTCATCAATGTCTACACAGGGGAAGGCGGTGTTCTTAGTGCAGCCCGTCGAGGAGTGATTTGTCTCGATTTTACGACCGTCGGTCCAAAGACGAGCCGTTTCGTAGCCGGACGGGCCGGTGAGCGCGGTGTCGCTTATTTGGATGCGCCGGTAAGCGGGGGGCCGGAAGGAGCAGAACAAGGAACGCTTACGATTATGGTCGGTGGCGATCAAGCAGCATGGGAGCGGGTACGGCCACTTCTGAGCGTGTTAGGAAAAACAGTCGAATATTTAGGGGAAAGCGGCGCCGGCAGTGCGGCGAAAATACTCAATCAATATTTAGTTGCCGTCCATTCCGTCGCTGCGGCAGAAGCGATGGTCGCCGGCGTCGCTTATGGGTTGGATGCCGGAAAGTTGTATCGGTTGTTAAAAGAAAGCTACGGAGACAGTCGAATGCTGCGCCGCCATATGGAGCAGTTCGTGCTGCCGCGTCAATTCGCGCCTGGTGGGGCGGTGAAGTATGTACATAAAGATGTGCGCTTGGCGAATGCGTTCATGAACGAAATCGGCATCAATCGCTGCCTCGGAGTCGAGGCTGAAGAAACGTTTGCGGCGGCGATGGACGCTGGCCTCGCTGATTTGGATATGTCGGCGGTCATCCAACTATTTGAGCGACAGGTCGGAGTGACAGTAAAAGAGACAGAATGAACAAAATGGTGTGTGAATTCGAAAAATTCATTGAAAAAAAGAGCCATCAATGCTTTAATAGAAGTAGAGTCACCTCCTGCAGGAGGGGGATTGGCTGAAACGTCAAGCACGTTTCGCTTTTTTTAAAAACTAAAAAAGAAACGTTGTTTCGTATTACGGAACAAAGGAGGGGCAATCATGCTCTCGTTGACATGGCTGGATGAGTTATGTGCGTTTTTGTCTCCGGAACAAATGGAAGTAAACGAATCTCCTCATCCGCTTGGCAATAGCGGCGCGGTGACCGTTTACCCGCAGACGGAAGAAGAAATCGCCGCTGTGCTCCGTTATGCCGACCGTCAGGGCAAAAAAGTTGTTGTCATGGGCCGCGGTACGAAACGAGGGTTTGGCGGACAGCGGGAACAGGCGGATATTTTGCTGTCCTTAGAAAACTATGCAGGCATTGTCGAACATGCGGCTGCCGACATGATGGTCACTGTGAAAGCGGGGACGGTGTTTGGCGATTTGCAGCGTGAGCTTGCCCCGTACCGACAAAAAGTAGCCTTAGATCCGTTCTGGCCGGATGAAGCGACGGTTGGTGGGGTGATTGCGGCGAACGACAGCGGTCCGAAGCGGCTTGGCTACGGAGCGGCACGCGATTTGGTCATTGGGCTGCGCATTGTGTATCCGAACGGTACGGTCATCCGTTCCGGCGGTAAAGTGGTGAAAAACGTCGCCGGTTATGACATGAACAAACTGTTTATCGGGGCGATGGGGACGCTCGGTGTGCTGAGTGAGGTTACATTAAAGCTCCGGCCGCTTGCGAAATATGAAAGTGTTGTATTGCTGTCGTTTCCAAGTGGCGATGTCCAATCGATTCACTCGTTCGCTGTTTCCTTCCTAGATACGATGATGGAGCCGATTTGTTTTGAACTGCTTACCCCGACGCTCGCCGAACGATTGACGGGACGACCTGTCTATACGCTCGTGATCGGATTTGAAGATGTGGAAAAGGCCGTTCACTACCAGGAGCAGTGGGTGGAGCGCCTCTGTCCAAAAGCAGCTTCAATGGCCGTTTTAGCCGGCGAGGAGGCAGAAGCGTTTTGGCGGACATTTTATACGATCGCGCCGAACGGGCGTCTGACGACATCGGGAGGGGGCGTTGAAGCGGCGGTGAAAATTGGCGTTGTCAACTTGGATGTGCTCTCGGTTTTGCGAGAAAGCGAGTTAATCGCGGATCGCTGCCACGTTCAAATTGAGGCGCACGGCGGATTGGGCCATGGGCTTTGCCAAGCGTATGTGCGCGGCAGCGAAGAGGGAGTGATCGCCGCCGTTGAGGAGCTGCGCCAAATGGCGGTTCGCTTGGGCGGCTATGCGGTCGTCAGGCATTTGCCATTTTTCTTGCGCCAACGCATCGATGTCTGGGGAGGAAAGCCAGCGTACTTTTTCCTGCTCGAAGGGATTAAGCGGAAAATCGATCCGAATAAAACGGTCAACGATCAGCGCTTTATTGGGGGGATTTAACGATGAGTACAGTGACGAGTGAGCGGACGGGCAGCCCGGCGTGCGCAACCGCAAGCCTTGGCAACTACCGGTTTGCCGACTTGCCCGACCCGAGCAAATGGGCGGATTGCGTTCATTGCGGTATGTGTTTAGAGTCGTGTCCGACGTACGAACAAACCGGTGAAGAACAACATTCTCCACGTGGTCGTGTTCACTTGATGAAGTCGGTCGGTGAAGGGAAGCTTGATTTAACGCCGGATTTGCTTGACCCGATTTTTACGTGCCTAGACTGCCGCGCCTGTACGACAGCGTGTCCGGCTGATGTTGATGTCGGCGGTCTCATTGAACAAGTGCGCGGCCAGCTCCGCCAGGCGGTGCCGCTCACGGGGTGGAAGGCGCTTGTGAACGACTTCTTCTTAAAAGGGATATTCCCGCATCCGTCGCGCCTTGATTGGCTTGGTCGTCTGCTGAAGCTGTACCAACAAAGTGGACTGCAGACAGTGGCGCGCAAAACGGGGATGCTGAGGGTAATGCCGGACCATTTGGCCGAGATGGAAGCGATTTTGCCGAAGGTCGGCACGCCGGTGCGGAAAAAGTATAGGAACGAGCCGTTGATTAAGGCAAAAGGGGAAACAAAGCGGACGGTCGCGATCTTGACTGGCTGCATCATGGATGTGATGTTCTCAGATATTAACGAAGCGACGATCCGCGTGTTGACCCGTAACGGCAACGATGTCGTCATCGTCTCTGATCAGACGTGTTGCGGGGCGCTTCACGTTCATGCCGGCGACCGCGAAACGGGGCGGAAGCTCGCCAAGCAAAACATCGAGGCGTTTCAAGGTGTGGACCATGTGATCGTCAACGCCGCTGGCTGCGGTGCGATGTTGAAAGAATATCCGGAATTGTTCCGCCATGATCCAGAATGGCATGAAAAGGCGGAACAGTTTGCCGCGAAAGTCGAGGATGTGTCTAAATTTTTGTATGATACGGGCTTCAAGGCGCCAAAAGCAGAATTGAATGTGCGCCTCACGTATCACGATGCGTGCCATTTAGCTCATGGACAAGGCATCCGTAAGGAGCCGCGCGCCGTCATTGAAAGCATTCCAGGCGTGGAGATGGTCGCCATGCCGAACGCTGACCGCTGCTGCGGCAGTGCAGGGATCTACAACCTCACCCATCCGGACATGGCGCAAGCAGTGCTTGAAAGCAAAATGCAAAACGTGCCACAAGATGTGGAGCTCATCTCGATGGGCAACCCGGGCTGCATGTTGCAAATGGCGCTGGGCGTCATGAAGCATGGGCGAAATCAAAAAATCGTCCATACGGTGCAATTGCTCGATTGGGCATACCAAAAAGAGGAAGGGAAGGACGTGCGCATATGAGAAAACGGCCCATTGCAACGAATGACCCGCATATTCGGGCGCTTGCCCGCATCGTTGGGGAAGAGGCGATTTTGTATCGGAAAGAAGACTTAATCGCCTATGACTGTGACGGTTTCACCGTCCATCGCCATTTGCCCAAGGCGGTCGTGTTCCCAAACAGCACTGAGGAAGTGGCGGCGGTCGTCAAATATTGTCATGAGCATGAGCTGCCGTTTCTTGCCCGCGGTGCCGGCACGGGGCTAAGCGGTGGAGCGATTCCGTTAAACGGGGAAGTCATTATCAGCCTGACAAGGATGAAGCGGCTTTTGCACGTCGATCTCGAAAACCGGCGCGCTGTCGTCGAGCCAGGGTTTGTCAACTTGAAGTTGACGAATTCCGTCGCCCACCGCGGCTACTACTACGCGCCTGACCCGTCAAGCCAATATTGCTGCACGATCGGCGGCAATGTTGCGGAAAACGCCGGTGGTGCCCATTGCTTAAAATACGGAGTGACGACCAACCATATTTTGGGACTTGAAATAGTCTTACCTGATGGCGAAGTGATTGAAATCGGGGGAAACGGTGTTCCCGACCCACCCGGCTACGACTTGCTCGGGCTGTTGACCGGATCGGAAGGGACGCTCGGCATCGTAACGAAAATTACCGTTCGCTTGCTAAAAAATCCAGAGGCGAAACAGACGGTGCTTGCGTATTTTGATGAAGTGGAAGATGCCAGCCAAACCGTTTCCGACATTATTTCGGCCGGAATTGTGCCGGCGGCGCTCGAGATGATGGATCAAACGGCCATCGAGGCGGTCGAAGCAGCTGCGTTTCCAGTCGGACATCCAAAAGATATTGCCGCACTTTTACTTATTGAAGTGGACGGCATTTCCGCCGGGATTGGCGAACAAATTGACGATATTTTAACGATTTGCCGCCGCCATCATGTGCGCGAAGTGAAAGTCGCTGAGTCGGAAGAAGAACGCGCTCGCTGGTGGGCGAATCGGAAAACCGGCTTTGGCGCCATGGGGGCGATATCACCCGACTATTTAGTGCAAGACGGCGTCATTCCGCGCAGCCGGCTGCCTGAAGTGTTGCGAGAAATTGCGAACATTAGCCGCAAGTATGGTCTGAGAATCGCGAACATTTTCCACGCTGGTGACGGCAACTTGCATCCGCTCGTCTTGTTTGACGCCAGCCAACCAGGGGAGACGGAGCGGGCGCTTGCGGCCGGAAGTGAATGTCTCAAGGCGTGCGCGGCCGTCGGCGGGTCGATTACCGGGGAGCACGGCGTCGGTCTTGAGAAAAAAGAAGAGATGCGCTTTATTTTCAGCGATGAAGAAATCTTGGCGCAAACGGCGATCCGAGACGTGTTCAATCCGAAAAACTTGCTCAACGCGGGCAAGCTGTTCCCAACACCGGGGCGGTGTGTAGAGACAAAACAGGTGTCGTCGACAGTAAAATGAAAATTTTACAAAAACGATTGTCAGCGGTTTCGTTTCATGATATCATCTTTTTAGATTAATTTAGAAACAGTGTTTCGTAATAAGAAACAAGAAAGGAGAAAGAAACGATGATTGAGTATGTGCAAGCGGGGACAATTCAAGTCGCGAAAGTGTTGTATGAGTTTGTCAATGAGGAGCTGTTGCCGAACAGCGGACTTGACCAAGACAAGTTTTGGAGCGATTTTGCCGCGCTGATCGCCGATTTGACGCCGCGCAATAAAGAGTTGCTTGCGCGTCGCGACGAGATTCAGGAGAAATTGAATGAGTGGTATAAAGAACACCGCGGCCGCTTTGATTTTCATGAATATAAAGCGTTTTTAACGGACATCGGCTATTTGGAGCCAGAAGTGGAGGATTTTGAGATTACGACTGACAATGTCGATGAAGAAATTGCCGTGCAAGCAGGGCCGCAGCTCGTCGTTCCGCTGACGAACGCCCGCTACGCGTTAAACGCTGCCAACGCCCGTTGGGGCAGCTTGTATGATGCGCTGTATGGCACGGACGCCATTAGTGAAGAAGACGGCGCCGAGCGCGGTTCGTCGTACAACCCGGTGCGCGGAGCGAAAGTCATTGCATACGGGCGGCAATTTTTAGATGAAGCAGTACCGCTTGTGGAACACTCCCATAAGGATGCTGTCCAATACGCCATTGTTGATGGGAAGCTTGTCGTGACGACAGAAGGAGGGGCGACGACAGGGCTGAAAGAGCCGGAAAAACTTATCGGCTTCCAAGGCGAGCCGCAAAACCCGACGGCGGTGTTGCTGAAAAACAACGGCCTTCATATTGAAATTCAAATCGACCGTGAACATCCAGTCGGCAAAACAGATAAAGCCGGCATCAAAGACATCGTCTTAGAAGCGGCCGTGACGACGATTATGGACGGCGAAGATTCGGTCGCAGCTGTCGACGCCGAGGACAAAGTGGTCGTGTATCGCAACTTGTTCGGGTTGATTAAAGGCGATTTGACGGCGACGTTTGAGAAAAACGGGAAACGGCTGACGCGCGCCTTGAATCCGGATCGTGAGTACAAAACGCCAGATGGCGGGGAGCTTGTGCTGCCGGGTCGTTCGCTCATGTTCGTGCGCAACGTCGGCCATTTGATGACAAACAACGCTATTTTGGATGCGAACGGCGAAGAAGTGTATGAAGGAATCATCGATGCGGTAGTTACGAGCTTAATCATGAAACATTCACTCATCGGCAACACGCGCTACTTGAACTCGCGCAAAGGCTCGATTTACATCGTCAAGCCGAAAATGCACGGATCGGCAGAAGTGGCATTTGCCAATGAGCTGTTTGACCGTGTCGAGGATATGCTCGGCCTTGAGCGGAATACGATTAAAATCGGTGTTATGGATGAAGAACGGCGGACATCGCTCAATTTGAAAAACTGCATTTACGAAGTGCGCGACCGCATCGTCTTCATTAATACCGGCTTCCTCGACCGGACTGGAGATGAGATTCATACATCGATGGAAGCAGGACCGATGCGGCGCAAAAACGATATGAAGTCGTCGACATGGCTGGCCGGCTATGAAAAATCGAACGTGGCGGTCGGGCTCGCCGCCGGATTCCGCGGCCGGGCACAAATCGGCAAAGGGATGTGGGCGATGCCGGACTTGATGGCGGAAATGCTGAAACAAAAAGGTGCGCAATTAAAAGCCGGCGCGAACACCGCATGGGTACCGTCTCCGACTGCTGCTACGCTCCATGCGCTCCATTATCATCAGGTGAACGTTGCTGCCGTACAAAATGAGCTGGCCAATGATCGGAATGATTATCGCGACGACATTTTGCAAATTCCGGTTGTCGACAACCCGCAATGGACGGCGGACGAAATTCAAGAAGAGCTCGACAACAACTGCCAAAGCATTTTAGGTTATGTTGTCCGTTGGATTGACCAAGGGATCGGCTGCTCGAAAGTGCCGGACATCCACAACATCGGATTGATGGAAGACCGGGCCACGCTCCGCATTTCGAGTCAAATTCTCGCCAACTGGCTTCACCACGGTATTTGCACGAAAGAGCAAGTGTTGGAGACGTTCAAACGGATGGCGAAAGTCGTCGACGAACAAAACGCCGGCGATCCGAACTACCGCCCGATGGCGCCAAACTACGACGATTCAGTGGCGTTCCAAGCGGCATGCGATCTCGTGTTCCTCGGCTATGAACAGCCAAATGGTTATACGGAGCCGATTTTGCATCGCCGCCGCCAAGAAGCAAAAGCAAAATTTGCTGCCGTTCAACAGTAAGCGATCCATTGCAAATGAACAAGGGCCGAGCGCCCTTGTTCATTCCTACTCTTATTGATTAGAAAATTCGAAAAATAATAGAAAGGGGGCAGCTCCTAGTTGCTACTGGCCGGTTACAGAACGCAAAGCAGCTTGAAGGCGGCATAGATGGGACGAGGTTAGTAGCTAGGGATTGGTTATGGAAAATTTGCGGGAACGAGCATTACTTGTCCACCGACAGGCAAAAGGAAAACTGTCGGTTGAAGTGAAAGTGCCTGTTGTGGATGCAAATGACTTAAGCGTCATTTATTCGCCGGGAGTGGCCGAACCGTGCAAGGAAATTTACGCCAACAAAGATGAGATGTATGACTATACGATAAAAGGCAATTTCGTCGCCGTTGTTTCCAACGGTACTGCGGTGCTCGGGCTCGGCAACATCGGTGCGCGGGCGGCGCTTCCGGTGATGGAAGGGAAAGCCGCCTTGTTTAAAGCGTTCGCCGGCATTGATGCGGTGCCGCTTTGCTTAGACACCGAGGACCCAGAACAAATCATCCAAACTGTCAAACTGCTCGAGCCAACATTTGGTGGTATCAATTTGGAGGATATTTCCGCCCCTGCCTGCTTTATCATTGAAGAGCGGCTGCGCCAAGAAATGGCGATCCCTGTGTTTCACGATGATCAGCACGGTACAGCTATTGTCGTCGCCGCTGGGCTGACGAACGCCTTGAAAGTTGTCGGCAAACGGCTCGCCGATTGCCGGGTTGTCATCAACGGTGCAGGCGCTGCCGGGGTGGCGATCGCCAAACTGCTGTTGTCGATCGGGGTCGGCGACCTCATTGTTTGTGATACAAAAGGCGCGATTTATGAAGGGCGCCCACACGGCATGAATGCCATGAAAGAGGAATTAGCAAAACAGACGAATCAGCGCCGTGTTTCCGGGATGCTGGAAGAGGTGATTTCAGGTGCTGACGTGTTTATCGGCGTCTCAGTTGCCGGTGCGCTGACGCCGGCAATGGTTCGGTCGATGAACCGGGGGGCGATTGTATTCGCCTTGGCCAATCCGGTGCCGGAAATCATGCCGGATGAGGCGAAAGCCGCAGGCGCTGCCGTCGTGGCAACCGGCCGCTCAGACTTGCCGAACCAAGTGAACAATGTGCTGGCGTTCCCCGGCATCTTCCGCGGTGCGCTCGATGTGCGGGCGACGCAAATTAACGAGGCGATGAAAATCGCTGCTGCCGAAGCCATCGCCGGGCTCATTCAGCCGGAAGAACTGACTGAGGAGTATGTCATCCCGAACCCGTTTGACCAACGTGTTGTGGCGGCGGTCGCTTCTGCTGTTGCCCGTGCTGCCATCGAGACCGGGGTGGCTCGGAACAAGGAGAAATATGAGGGAAAAACCATGTTAGAGAGGGGTAACCACCAATGAAGTTTGCCCGTTTTATCGCCGCTGGCGAGATTCGCACCGGTGTAGTGAGCGGCGAAGTCATCCGTGAAATTGAAGGAGACATGTTTACGGCTTGGGATTATACCGGCAACGTATTTCACTGCAATGACGTTTCGTTTGTGGCACCGCTTGTGCCGCGCCATGTGATCGGCATTGGCGCTAACTACGTGGCAGCGCGTGAACAACTGCCGGCTCAATTGCCGGACATTCCTGTTTTTTTCTTTAAACCGTCTTCATCAGTCATCGGTCCGGAAGCGGACATTGTCATTCCAAACGGAATCGACGAAGTGAAGTTTGAATCTGAGCTGGCTGTTGTCATCGGCAAAGAGGCAAAACAAGTGAGCGAGGAGAACGTATGGGCGTACATTTTTGGTTATACGGTCGCCAACGATGTCACTGCGCCACAATTTTTCCATCCAGATGGCCATTGGACGGTTGGAAAATCGTTCGATACGTTCACACCGCTAGGGCCGGTTATTGAAACGGAACTCGAGCCACGGTCGGTGTCGGTTAAAGCGCGGGTCAATGGCGAGGAAAAACAAAACAGTCCGACCGAGCTGATGATTATCTCGATCAGCAAAATGATTTCGTATTTGTCTTCTGTGATGACGCTGCAGCCGGGTGATGTCATTTTAACGGGAAGCCCAGTCGGCGCTGAGCTTGTCGGTCCGGGAACTGTCATTGAGTGCGAAGTGGACGGCATCGGCACGCTCCGCAATACGTTCGTCGCCGCCAAAGCGCCGGCCGTCTCCTCCTAGCAAGGATCACACGCTATGTTCCGCTGTTTAGGAGAGGCGCTTATCGGCGTAGTGCCCGACGTGACACGGCGTCGCCTTCTGTGCCCACCGCTGCCGAGGCGCCTGCAAACGCCCGGCCGTTCGTGTATAATGGCGAGTGGAGAGAACAAATCGAGGTGAACAAAATGGAAAAAGAGAATATCGTCAAGTCTGTCAGCCGGGCACTTCAGATTATTGACATCGTCAGCACGAAAAAAGATGGGCTGGGTGTTACGGAAATCGCTAAACAAATGGACATTAACAAAAGCTCAGTGTACCGCATTTTAACGACGCTCGCCCAGCATGGTTATATCGAGCAGCATCCGGAAACAGAGCGATATAAGCTCGGTTATAAGTTTTTAGAAATTAGCTCGAAATTGCTTGATTCGATCGATTTGCGCCAAGAGGCGCGGCCGTATTTGCGCCAGCTTGAAAAAGAAACGAACGAAGTCGTCCATCTCGTCGTCTATGATCAAGGGGAAGTCATTTATATTGAAAAATTAGAGGGAACGGAAACGCTGCGCATGCATTCGAAAGTCGGCAAGCGGGCGCCGATGCATTGTACAGCGGTCGGCAAGGCGATTTTAGCTTATTTGCCGCCAACAGTTACCGCAGAGATCATCGATCGGAAAGGGCTGCCCAAGCATACCGATTTGACGATCACGGACCGCGAGGCGTTTTTCCGTGAGCTCGATTCCGTCCGGCAAAACGGATATGCACTCGATTTGGAAGAAAACGAGTATGGCATCCGTTGTGTGGCTGTTCCGATTTTTGATTACACCGGCAGTGTTGTTGCTGCTGTCAGCGTCTCCGGCCCGACGATTCGCATGACGGATGACCGTATCGCCGGGCTCGCTATGCGCATGCGCCAGATCGGCAAGGAACTCTCTGCTCGGCTTGGCCATCGATCGGCCCATTCCGTCCAGCTGTAACAGCTGGGCGTTTTTTTCTGTAGCCGGCTATAGCGTCGACAGTACATCATGGCGAGGCATGCCATCTAATAGGTGATAAGCGTTGTATCAAAAACTCCACACGGGCTATTTCCGTGAGCATCACGGGGCAAGCAGAGACAGGGGAAGGGGCATGGGGAGAGCAGTTTGCTTTGGCTGCCGCTGTTTTTTGCCATGCAAATAGAAGGAGTAGGCTATTCTCTCTTATTTCTTGTAAAATAGAAACGAGGTGATTTGCAACGTGAAAAAACAGACGCTTTCTGAATGGATCGAACAGCTCCGCCAAGATCCGAATGTCGTGTATTGGCACGAAATCGAACCAAAAGAAGCTGATACGGTCCCGTTTCCAGCCGAGATCGACGCGCGGCTGCGCGCGGCGCTTGAAGCGCGCGGCATCGCCTCGCTTTATACGCACCAAGCGGCGGCGTATGAGGCGGTGCAAAGCGGGCGGAATGTTGTTGCTGTGACACCGACTGCTTCCGGAAAAACGCTTTGCTACAATTTGCCTGTGCTTCAGGCGATCGCCAAAGCGCCCGAAAGCCGCGCCCTCTACTTATTTCCAACCAAAGCGCTCGCTCAAGACCAAAAAAATGAATTGAACGAAATAATCGCTGAGATGGACGTGCCGATTTATAGCTATACATATGACGGCGATACAGCACCGGCGTTGCGGCAAAAAATCCGCCAAGCCGGCCATATTGTAATCACGAATCCGGATATGCTTCATACGGCGATTTTGCCGCATCATACGAAATGGATTTCACTGTTTGAACAGTTGCGTTATGTCGTCATCGATGAACTGCATACATATCGAGGGGTGTTTGGCAGCCATGTGGCAAACGTCATCCGCCGCTTAAAACGAATATGTGCGTTTTACGGCAGCCAGCCGACATTTATTTGTACGTCAGCAACGATTGCTAATCCGCAAGAGCTGGCTGAGCGGTTGACCGGCGAGCCGATGACGCTCATTGACAACAACGGGGCACCGCGCGGGCGGAAACATATCGTATTTTACAACCCGCCGGTCGTCGAACGGACGATGAACGTTCGCCAAAGCGCAACAAAAACAGCGGTGGAACTAGCACGGCAACTGCTTGTCAATCGCATCCCGACGATTGTTTTTGCCCGCAGCCGCGTCCGTACCGAACTCATTTTGAGCCATTTGCAGGCGGCGGTGAAGGAACGGATTGGCGAAACGACGATTCGAGGCTACCGCGGTGGCTATTTGCCGAATGAACGGCGTGCCATTGAAAACGGGCTACGCAATGGGGACATTATCGGCGTGGTCAGTACGAACGCACTCGAGCTTGGCGTCGATATCGGCCAGCTGCAGGCGTGCATTTTGACCGGCTATCCGGGAACGATCGCCAGCACGTGGCAGCAAGCCGGGCGTGCCGGACGGCGTCATGGCGACTCGCTTGTGATTATGGTTGCCAGCTCGAGTCCGCTTGACCAATATATCGTCTCCCATCCGGAATACTTTTTCGCCCGTTCTCCGGAGACGGCCCGCATCAATCCAGACAATATGCTCATTTTGGTCGATCATTTGAAATGTGCCGCATATGAGCTTCCGTTCCGGCGCGGCGAGACGTTTGGCGGCATCGACGTTGAAGACGTGCTCGACTTTCTGGTCGACCAAGGAGTGCTTCATGAGCGGGCCGGGCGTTGGCATTGGATGAGTGATGCCTTTCCGGCGCAAAACATTAGCTTGCGCTCGGCGGCCCAGGAAAATGTGGTAATCATCGATATTTCAAATATAGCGCGCCACCGCGTCATCGGCGAAATGGACCGCTTCAGCGCCATGACGCTGCTCCATGAAGAAGCGATTTATTTGCACGAAGGGACGCAATATCAGGTTGAAAAGCTTGACTGGGAGGAGAAAAAAGCGTACGTCCGCCAAGTCGATGTCGAGTATTTCACCGATGCCAATTTGGCTGTACAGCTTGACGTGCTGTCTAATGACCGGAGCGAAGAGCGCGGGGCGATGGCGGTGCACTACGGTGATGTGTCCGTCCGGGCGATGGCGACGATTTTTAAAAAATTGAAACTGTCAACGTTTGAAAATATCGGCTCGGGACCGATTCGCCTTCCGGAAGAAACGCTTCATACGTCGGCAGCATGGTTTGAATGGAAAGAAGTTCCATCGGAATTTTCCCCAGCATTATTCGAACATTTGCTTGTCGGCCTCGCCAACGTGCTCAGCCATCTTGTTCCGATCTTTGTCATGTGCGACCGCTCGGACGTTCACGTTGTTCCACAGCTGAAGGCGCCGCACTCCGGACGGCCGACGATTTTTCTTTACGACCGCTATCCGGGCGGTGTCGGCTTATCGGAAGCTGTATTTGAACGGTATGAAGAAATACTCGAGAACGTAAAGGAATGGGTGAAGCGCTGTCCGTGCAGCGATGGTTGCCCGTCATGCATCGGCGTTTCCGACACAGGGGGGCAGCCGGTGAAGCGTGAGCTTATTCAGTTTTTAGATGAACAGCTTGCAGTATGGAGCGGCTCGCTTGTTTCGCACCGCAGTTGTGAAGAAAACTGAGTGGCGTCGCCAAGCTTGAGTGCCAGCGGGCGGGGAAACTAAAGCGGCTTTCTTGAGCGTTCGCGCGCTAAATTTATAGGAGGAAGAGAGCGAGCGGAAAGGAGGAGGGTGAATGAAACCGAAGCTGTCGCAGTGGAAAGAGCTGCTTGCCGCTCGGCACAAAAAAAAGACGGCGGATGAAAAGAACGAAATGGAACCGAGCGAACGTGGGGCGACGGACGTGCCTTATGTTGACATTTGGCAGGAATACGGGACGAAGCCGTACTGGTTTGCCGGGGATTATTGCCTCATCCGGGAGACGGTGTACCCGCTTGATTATCAGCATGGCTGCTATCGTCTTGGGGCGCTGCATGATGTGCACCGGCGCTGGCAGGAAGCGTCGTTTTCCCACCCGCTCTCGTGCCGCGGATTCGCTGTTAGCGACCTATTCTTTTTTGACACAGAAACGATGGGGCTTTCAAGCGGAGTGGGAACGGTCATGTTTCTGCTCGGCCATGCCCGCGTCCTTGGCGATCGCATCATCATCCGCCAGCACGTTTTGCCGCATCCGGGGGCGGAGGTGGCGCTGTATCAAAGCTTTTTATCCGATGTCGACTATACGACTCTTGTTACGTATAATGGAAAGGCGTTCGACTGGCCGCGGCTAAAAACACGCCATGCCCTTGTCCGCGACATGGTGCCGAAGCTGCCGGCGTTTGGTCACTTTGATTTGTATCACGCCGCTCGTCGTTTATGGAAAGACAAGCTCGATTCGCTTCGCCTAGCGGAGGTCGAAAAGCACATTCTTCAGATTGAGCGGGATGATGATGTGCCCGGCTTTTTGGCACCGATGATATACCAGGAATTTTTGCAAACGCCTCATCCGGATCGGATTATGCCGGTATTGCGCCACAACGAACAAGACGTGTTGTCGCTCATTGCGCTCTACATCCATTTATCGATTCAGTTGCTCGAAGCGATGCAGATCTCTGACCCGCGGGAGCAGCTGGCCGCGGCCCGTTGGCTCGAAGCGGTGGGGGAAACGGCGGCTGCTCGGGGCGTGTATGAACAAGCGAGCAGCAAAGAGGTGAAAGAAGCGCAGGCGGCGAAATGGCAGCTGTCGCTTTTGTATCGGAGAGAAAGGCGCTATGAAGAGGCGGTTGCCATTTGGCGCGACTTGTTCAATCATGGAAGCGCCTCTTGGAAGACGAAAGCCGGTCTTGAGCTGGCAAAAGCGTATGAGCATCATTTTCGCGATGCAGCCGAAGCGCACCGCTATGCCGCCGCAGCGTATGAAGCCTGGCGCTCGCTTGCCAAAGCAAGTCGGCAAGGCATGGAGAAGGAGGAACAGGAGTGGCGCAAGCGGCTTGAGCGGTTAACGCGCAAGAAAAATAAGTTAGGGAAATGATAGGCCCATTTCCCTGGCAAGCGCAAAATATGACAGAAAAATAAAAAAATTTTCCTTTTCGTTTCGAATCTTGTAGAAAAAAAGAAAAATGTGTACAATGGCATCGGAGTGAACGAAAACGATGGCAGGGAGAAGAGCGCGATGCGGAGCATGTACAAAAAAATTTTGTACCTCTTTTTTATTGTTATTGGCTTGACGTTTGTCGTTTTCCATTATGTGTATTAACGCAGTAATTCGTGAACGTTTTCCCAAATGAGGCTATGGCCGAACCGGGTTGCGCGGCGTCTTGAAATCGCGGGGCGGAGGAATAAGTGCGGCTGTCATTATGTATAAAATGGGTGCTTACACTAGTACAAGACCGACCTGTTCATCATAGGCTAGTATTGTCAATCAATAGCTTAGATGATGAAAGGAGAAGGATGCTATGCATTGCCCACCGTATGTGACGGCGCCGATCGTCCATCCGCCTCTATGCCGTGTTCAACACCATTTCCAAGCAACGATTGTACCACACATTCATCCATCACACACAACACACGTTTTTCATCACTTGTATGAACATCGTCATTATTTCCCGCATACGGAATCGGCTGTTGCTCAGGACGCCAACCGGCACTTGTGTTGTCCGGGGCCGATGGGGCCGTTTCCAGCTAGATACTAGATGTGAAAAACAGGGGCCGCTTCGTCGGCTTCTGTTTTTTTGGCGGCGAATGGCCAACGCTGCCGGTTGTGTCGTCTTGGTTAGCGAGCGTTTTTCCGCGCGGGCAGGAAGGTTGCCTTCTAGCGTTATGTTGTCTGATTCTACGTGTTCGGCAGCACAAACATCAATTGACAACCGGCGTAATTTCTGAAAAAATAAAGGAAAGATGATTGTTGAATGCGGATTTGAGGTGAAAAGCCATGTCAGCCAATCAGGTAAAACTGACACCAAAAGACATTTTGGAAAAGGAATTTAAGGTAAGTATGCGGGGGTACAATCAAGACGAAGTGGATCAATTTTTGGACATCGTTATTAAAGATTACGAGGCGTTCCAGCAAGAACTTGACGAGCTGCGCCAAGAAAATGCCCGACTGAAGCGGCAAGTTGAGGAGTTGCAAAAGCGGCCGACCACGCCGACAGGAACGACGAACTACGATATTTTGCAGCGCCTGTCGAACTTAGAGAAACATGTGTTCGGCCGGAAGCTGTATGAATAGATAGTTTGAAGAACAAGGTCAGTATATAAAAATAACAAAATTTCCCTCTTGATTTCATTCGAAAAATCATCTATACTGTAAGATGCTCGCAACGTTAATCATGTTCGGGTAATCGCTGCGGCCGGTTTCGGCCGTAGAGGAAAGTCCATGCTCGCACGGTGCTGAGATGCCCGTAGTGTTCGTGCCTAGCGAATCCATAAGCTAGGGCAGTCTGGCTTCGGCTGGGCTGACGGCGGGGAAAGAACCTACGTCCGAATGCGGATATGGTTCGATTACCCTGAAAGTGCCACAGTGACGGAGCTCTAAGGGAAACCTTAGAGGTGGAACGCGGTAAACCCCACGAGCGAGAAACCCAAATGATGGTAGGGGCACCTTCCCGAAGGAAATGAACGGAGGGAAGGACAGGCGACGCGTGTTGCCTGTAGATAGATGATTACCGCCGGAGTACGAGGCGAAAAGCCGTTGGCAGTACGAAGGTACAGAACATGGCTTACAGAACATGATTAACGTGGTGATGGAAGCGTGAAAAGCCCTCCTGCATGAAGGAGGGCTTTTCGTTTGCGTGTTTTTCGCAACTAGGCGGATATAATGGAAGTATGTCCAATTGGTGCGATACATACCGTTTGCGAGGGGGAATAGAATGAAATCATTTTCCATCATTGCGACGGCTGCGATGGGGCTCGAGTCGGTTGTTGCCGAAGAAGTGCGACGGCTCGGCTACGAATGCCGGGTGGAGAACGGCAAAGTGACGTTCGAAGGCGATGCGCTCGCCATTTGCCGAGCCAACCTTTGGCTGCGCACCGCCGACCGCGTGAAACTGAAAGTTGGCGAATTTCGAGCGACGACGTTCGAGGAGCTGTTTGAACAGACGAAAGCATTGCCGTGGGCCGATTATTTGCCGAAAGACGCTGAGTTTCCGGTCATCGGGAAATCGGTGAAGTCGACGTTGTTTAGCGTTTCAGACTGCCAAGCTATCGTCAAAAAAGCGGTCGTGGAAAGTTTAAAAGAGCGCTACCACCTGTCATGGTTTCCCGAAACCGGCCCGCTTTGCCGCATTGAAGTAGCCCTTCATAAAGACATTGCCACGTTGACAATTGATACAAGCGGTGTCGGGTTGCATAAGCGCGGCTACCGTGCTCGTCAAGGAGAAGCGCCGCTTCGGGAAACGCTTGCCGCTGCCTTAGTATTGCTCACGAACTGGACGCCGGATCGCCCGTTTGTCGATCCGTTTTGCGGTTCGGGCACGATCGCCATCGAAGCGGCGCTCATCGGGCAAAACATCGCCCCTGGGTTTAACCGCGATTTCGTTTCTGAACAATGGCCTTGGATCGGGGAGCGCGCATGGAATGAAGCGCGCCAAGAAGTGGAAGATATGGCGCGCTATGATGAGCCGTTGGATATTTGCGGGATTGACCTTGACCCACACATGGTGGAAATGGCCAAGGCGAATGCAGCCGAAGCGGGGTTGGCCGATCTCATTTCTTTTCAAACAGGACGGGCGGAACAGTTTCGGACAGATAAATCGTACGGGGTGATTGTCAGCAACCCGCCATACGGTGAACGGCTCGGCGAACGGCGGGAGGTCGAAGCCCTCTACCGCGCCATCGGCCGCACTTTCTCCGCCTTAGACACATGGTCGGTATACATTTTAACTGCCCATCGCGGCTTTGAAACTCATTATGGCCGCCCGGCGACGAAGCGGCGCAAGCTGTTTAATGGCTTTATTGAGACGCATTACTATCAATATTGGGGGCCGCGGCCGCCACGCCGAAGCTAGAAGTTGACTTCTCGACGGTCATCCATCATAATATAATCTTGTTACTAGAATTAAGGCGCGCAACGATGTGGTTGCGCGCTTATGCATGATGATGCCGGGGGACTTTATGTCAATTGGAGGGGTGGCGGTGATGAGCCATAAACGTTATCCGTTTCTGTTAGAAAAAAACGAAAACTTTTTTGATAAGCTCAGCCAGTGGATCGGTGATGTCTTTTACGATACGTTGCCGGAGGCCGGCTTTGAGCTGCGCGATGAGCAAGTTTATATGGCGTTCCAACTCGAGCGCGCATTTCGCGAAAAAAAGGTGATGTTTGCCGAAGCCGGAGTCGGTACAGGGAAGACGATCGTCTACTTGCTATACGCGATTTGTTACGCACGTTATACCGGCAAACCGGCCATCATCGCCTGTGCAGATGAAACGCTTATTGAGCAGCTCGTCAAAAAAGAAGGAGATATCGCCAAACTGTCCAATGTGCTCGGGCTGCATATTGATGTCCGACTGGCGAAATCACCCGATCAATATTTATGTTTAAACAAGCTTGAAGAAGTGACGACATACGATGATGACGATATTGAGCTATATGAACAAATTTATGACAATCTGCCGGCTTTCGTCCATGACAATAAAACGATGCAGTCGTTTTATCGTTACGGCGACCGGAAAGAATACGCCCATTTAACCGATGAGCAATGGAAAAAAATCGCCTGGGATCCGTTTCAAGATTGTTTTACGTGTGAAAAGCGGCACCGTTGCGGTCAGACGCTTTGGCGCGACTATTACCGGAAAGCGGCCGATTTGATCGTCTGTTCACACGACTTTTATATGGAGCATGTATGGACGTACGAGGCGCGCAAGCGGGAAGGACAGCTGCCGCTCTTGCCGGAGGCGAGCTGCGTCGTGTTCGACGAAGGACACTTGCTTGAGTTTGCCGCACAAAAGGCGCTTACATACCGAATGAAAGAGACGACGCTTGAGATGTTGCTGACGCGGCTTCTTGAAAACGATATTCGCGAAGAACTCGCCTATTTAATTGAAGAAACCATCGAAACGAGTGGGCGCTTTTTTACCGAATTGAAAGCGTGCGCGAAAGACATCCCTGGCTCAAACCGGAAAGAAATTTCACCGTCGCCGCAGCTCGAGCGCTGGGCGAAGCGGCTGCGTGACCAAATCGTTAGAATCGGCAATGAGCTCGTGTTTGAAAGTGAAACGTATACGATTGACCATTATCAGCTGAATATTGTTGACGAATACTTAGACCAAATTCACTATTTGCTCGACTTGTTTTTAACAAGCGCTGATGCCATCGCGTGGCTCGAGTCGTCGCGCCAAGAGGCCACACTTGTTGTCATGCCGCACACTGTGCAAGAAGTACTGCGTGAAAAAGTGTTTGCGAAACGCATGCCGTTTATCTTCTCATCGGCGACGTTATCGAACGGCAAGTCATTTCAATATATGGCTGACAGCTTAGGGATCGATGACTATTTATCGTTCAGTGTGCCGTCGCCATTTGATTATGACGAGCAAATGACCATTTATATGCCGACGTTCCGCGCTAATGAGGCGCTGTTTGCTGAAAAATACGCCTATGCGATGAAGAAATTGCGTGAAACGGGCGGACGGGCGCTCATCTTGTTTCCAACGCGCGAGGAGCTGCTTCAGTTTAAAGAAGCGGCGGCCGGGGAACCGTTTTCATTTTTGTTTGAAGGCGACCGCGAGATTAGCGATTTAGTCGCCGAGTTCCAACGCAACGAAGAAACCGTGCTTTGTTCGGAACATTTATGGGAAGGGCTTGACATTCCGGGATCGTCGCTGTCCAATGTTATCATTTGGTCACTGCCATATCCGCCAAACGATCCAGTGTTTCAGGCGAAGCGGAAGGCATATAGCGATCCGTTTTGGGATGTCGATGTCCCGTATATGCTTCTCCGTCTCCGCCAAGGGGTCGGACGGCTCATCCGCACGCGCGATGATCGCGGCATCGTCTCCATTTTTGTTACCGACCAGGAAGACAAGCAGGTCATCGCTGCGATCAAATCGGTCTTGCCAACATCTGTGAGGGAAGAGTAGCGTTCTTCCCTCTTTTCTTTTGGTGAAAAATGACGTTTCTTCGCGATCAAGGAGGAAAAGAGCACCTAGTTATGGAAATGATGATACGGCCATCCAAAACGAATAGGGGGACTGAGCATGGTGAAGCGAATGGAAGAACAGTTTTTGCAGTATGTCAAAAAAATGATGGGGTATCATGAGGCCATCAATTTAATGTATTGGGATTTGCGGACCGGTGCTCCGAAAAAAGGGGTGGAGCAGCGCTCTGAAGTGATCGGCATGCTGTCGGAAGAAGCGTTTAAAATGTCCACTTCAGAGGAAATGGCAGCGTTTATCGCCAAGCTGTCGCCAAAAGAGGTGTATGAACAGCTTGATGAAGTGACAAAACATACGCTTGATGAATGCAAAAAAGAGTATGAACGGAATAAAAAAATTCCAGTTGATGAGTATAAAGAGTATGTCGTGCTTTGCTCAAAGGCGGAAAGCGTCTGGGAAGAAGCAAAAGCGGCCGCCGATTTTGCCCGTTTTCGCCCGTATTTGGAGCAAATCATCGAGTTTCAGCGCCGCTTTATCAGCTATTGGGGATATGAAGGGCATCCGTACAATACGCTGCTTGATCAGTACGAGCCGGGCATGACGGTTGAGTTGCTTGACGGATTGTTCGGTCAATTGCGCGAACGCATCGTTCCCCTTGTGCACGCCATTTCTGCTGTGTCCGATAAGCCGGATACGTCGTTTTTGTTTGCGCCGTTTCCAAAGGAAAAGCAGCGCGCCTTTCTTTTGGAGTTGCTCAGGGAACTCGGCTACGATTTCGGCAAAGGGCGGCTTGATGAGACGGTCCATCCGTTTGCGATCGGGCTTAATCCGAACGATGTACGCATCACAACACGGTATGATGAGCGCGATTTTCGCACCGCTGTTTTCGGTACGATTCACGAGTGCGGCCATGCCCTCTATGAACAGCACATTTCTGAAGCGCTTGTCGGCACGCCGCTCGCGAGTGGGGCGTCGATGGGCATCCATGAATCGCAGTCACTTTTTTTGGAAAATATGATCGGCCGTCATCCATCGTTTTGGAAACGGCATTATCCACGTTTGCAGCAATACGCACCGGAACAGTTTGCGGACGTTTCACTTGATGCGTTTTATCGGGCGATCAATGAGGCGAAGCCGTCGCTGATTCGCATTGAGGCTGACGAGCTAACGTATTCGCTTCACATTATGGTTCGATACGAAATAGAAAAGCAGCTGTTTGCCGGAGAGCTCGAGGCTGCTGATTTACCGGACGTATGGAACGAGAAATATGAACAATATCTTGGCATCCGTCCGCATAATGATGCGGTCGGCGTTTTGCAGGATGTCCACTGGTCAGGTGGCAGCTTCGGCTATTTTCCATCCTATGCGCTCGGCTATATGTACGCGGCGCAGTTTAAACAGGCGCTCGAAAAAGAGTTGGATCTTGCCCAATTGCTTGAGGAAGGGAACATCACGCCAATTCGTGAATGGCTGACGGCCAACATTCATCGGTTCGGCAAAACCAAAAAGCCGCTTGATCTTGTGCGTGATGCGACGGGGGAACCGCTTAAAGCCGATTATTTAATTCAATACTTGGAAGCGAAATATAAACCTCTTTATAGACTGTAACATCGTTGCTGAGGAAGTCTTCGGATTCAAGCGAGACGACGTGGAAGCAGCTCAAACAATATCCCCCTCTTCGGTGTGAAGAGGGGGATAGCTTTTACCATAATTTATATCCTTTCGACCCTGGCGGGGCGTTTTGAATAATGTCGATGAGCGGAACGGTATATGCGATCAAAATAAGCGCAACGACAATGCCGATCCAAAGTTTCCAGTTTTCAAACACCAACACGACCCGTTCCTGCGGGGTGGCCGCTTCGGCGACTGGAAATTCTGTTTCGCCTTTCGGAGCGAAAAACGCCAAATTGATGACGATGACGAGCATGAGAATAATGCCGATAAACAAGATCGTTCCGCCGACAGCTTGTGCGATTTGGTACGGAATCCATTCAAGTGCTTGCGGCGAATTGCCGTACGTTGAGAACGCTGAACGTCTCGGTGCCCCAAGCAAACCGGCAAAATGCATCGAGCCGGACATAAATGTCATCCCGACGGCCCAAACGATCGTTTGAATGATGGCAAGGCGGTTCATCGCCTTCGTCAGCACCCGACCGGTCAAATGCGGGATGAGCCAGTACGATGCACCGAAAAATGTTAAGACAACGGTTGTCGCCACCGTCAGATGGAAGTGCCCAGTCACCCAAATCGTATTATGGACGACTTGGTTGAGCTGATGCGAGGCGTTAATAATCCCGCCTGTACCGGCCGGAATGAAAAACAGCATTCCGACAAACGGTGCGAAAAAGCGCGCATCTCCCCACGGCAGTTTCCGCAGCCAGCCAAACAAGCCTTTTGCTCCTTGCGAGCGGCCGTATGATTCAAACGTCGCAAACATGGAGAACGCCGTCATCAATGATGGAATGATGACCATAAACGTCAAGACGACTTGCACGTATTTCCAAAACGGTGAAATCCCCGGCTCAAGCAATTGATGGTGGAAACCGACCGGAATCGAAAACAGCAAGAACAAGATAAACGCTAACCGTGCGAGCGAATCGGAGAACATTTTGCCCCCGATCACTTTCGGAATGACGGCGTACCAAACCATATACGCCGGTAACAGCCAGAAGTAAACGAGCGGATGCCCGAAATACCAAAACAGCGTCCGGCTTAACAGCACGTTCACCCGTTCAGAGAGCCCGAGCGACCATGGGATAAGCTGAAAGACGACGGTTGCGGCAACACCGAGCGTACAGATGAGCCATAGCGCCATATTCGTTACTGACATGAATGTCAACAACGGGCTCGCCTGGCCGCGATGCGCTTTCCGCCAGCGCGCATAATGGGCAAACATCGCAAAACCGCTCACCCAGCTGCCGACGACAACAAGCGCTAAACCGATGTAAAAGCCGGCATGCGCTTGCAGAGGGGCATAAAATGTATACAATACAGCCGCTTGCCCCGTGAGGATGAAAAAGGCGCTCATGGCTGTTCCAATCGTCATCAGCCAAAAACCAATCCATCCGACCCGGCGCGTGCTGTCCGTGAATGCCCCAGCCGTGCGGCTGACAGCAGCAAACTGAAAGCCGATAATGAAAAAGGTCGTCAGTACAAGTCCGAGCAAGACGCCGTGCGTTGTTAAAATCGTATAGTAGCTGATGCCACCCGGCAATTCAAACTTGCCGGAACGGACGAGCGTTTGCAATAAGCCGGCAAAGCCGCCTAATCCGAGAGCGATAAAAGCGACAAATAAATGCGCCAACGCCAGTTTGGCGTCGCGGCGATCGACTTTTTCCAACGGTTGTACCATGTTACTCCACCACCTTAATGCGTGCCGTCATCATATGATGGCCGGCGCCGCAATATTCATTACAAAGGATCGTATATTCGCCCGGTTCATCAAACGTAGCCGTCAAGCTGTTGACGTAGCCAGGTTCGACCATCATGTTTATGTTTGTTCCTGGAATTTGAAATCCATGGATAACATCCTTCGAAGTAACGTTAATCGTCACTTTTGCTCCTTTTGGAATTTCAATTGCATTTGGTGTAAAGGAAAAGGCAGCAACGACGATGTTCAGTTCGTATTCATTCTCTCCTTTTTTGACAAGACCCGGCTGATCAAATGGCGGGGTCGTGTCTACTTTCTCTGGATCGATTGTCGTCAGGCAGCTTGGCGGCTGCTGTCCGGCAGCGAAAGCGCTCACACCGACGACGGTTAAGAAGACAACGAGACAGCCGATACCAAACGTCAGCCAAATTTTTTCGTACTTATGAATGTGCACATCAAGTTCCTCCTTCGCCGCTTATATCCGGTTTAGAAATAAAAAGTAGACGCTGACCCAAGCGAAAATGATGAAAAAGCCGAGCAAAAATACGGACGCCAGCGTGCCGCCGAGACCCGGCTCTTTCTCTTTTTTCGTTTGCTGGATCGTCGTAGTCGTTTTTGTCCACTCCGGTTTTGCCATGCTGTATCCCTCCTCTTTTTCAAATTCATCCCCCAGAACAGTAGTGAGGCAGGAGCGCCAACCGGCGGATTTCCCTGCTTTGACACTATCATAACTGTAGGAAACTGTGGTCACAGTGACTTTTCTCACAAAAATGATGTAGGAAGTTTGAACAAATGGTGACGATTGTGAAAAATGTATGAACAAGATGGAAAAAAAGAGGTGCTGCAATGAATGATGGTTCTTCGTTGTGGCGTAGCTGGCATTGGTTTTGTTAATGAAAAGAATGAGAATGATAGTAAAAGGATAAAAGCGAATAATTGTCATTTTTTATCCATCAATGTTCGTCTTTTTTAGTAAAAAATGCTTCTCAACCGCTGTCGCTCATGGTATACTGCTAATAAATGAATCACGCTGACTCACTCATATAATCGCAAGAATACGGCTTGCGAGTCTCTACCAGCCGACCGTAAATCGGCTGACTATGAGTGGCAATGTCAGGAGGGAGGCGGTCATGGCCGCCTTGTGCCTTCCGTTTTGCTTCGGCTTAAAAGACATTGCCTGACTCATGGAATGGGTGAGGCCGGTGTTTTTTAAGCTTTTTTTATTGGAGGGAATCAGTATGCGCGAATTGCTCGAGAAAATTGCCGCCGAGGGGGAGGTCGTCGCGGACGGAGTGCTCAAAGTCGACCGCTTCTTAAACCATCAAGTCGACCCGCACCTTATGAAACGGATCGGTGAGGAGTTTGCTGCTCAGTTTCACCGTGAGCGGCCGACGAAAGTGCTAACGCTTGAGTCATCCGGTATTAGCCCGGCGCTTATGGCTGCCTATGAGCTCGGTGTACCTCTTGTCGTTGCCCGCAAGCGGCGACCGCTGACGATGACTAGTGAAGTGTATCGCGCGGAAGTATATTCTTTTACGAAGAAGGAGACGAACGAAATCATTGTTTCCCGGCCGCTACTGGATAGCAGTGACCGGGTGCTGATTATCGATGACTTTTTAGCCAACGGCCAAGCGGCGCTCGGGATGGTGGAGGTCGTCCGTCAAGCTGGAGCGGATGTTGTCGGCATCGGTATTGTCATTGAAAAAGCGTTTCAAGACGGCGGCCGGCTCCTTCGTTCGCAAGGATTCCGCGTCATTTCGCTCGCCCGCATCGCCTCGCTCAGCGATGGCGTCATTCGATTTCACGAAGAGGTGATGAGCTGATGAAAATGAAATGGTGGCAAATCGGGTCATTAGGCATTCAGCACGTATTGGCAATGTATGCCGGGGCGATCGTCGTTCCGCTTGTCGTCGGCGGTGCGCTTCAGCTATCGGGAGAGCAGCTCACCTATTTAGTAGCCGTTGATTTATTGACGTGCGGCATCGCGACGTTTTTGCAAGTATGGAAGAATAAGTTGTTTGGCATCGGCTTGCCGGTCATGCTTGGCTGTACGTTTACGGCGGTCGGGCCGATGATCGCCATCGGCGGTCAATACGGAATGACAGCCGTATATGGTTCGATCCTTTGCGCTGGGCTTGTCGTCGTGCTCATCAGCCCGTATTTCGGCAAGTTGCGGGCGTTGTTCCCTCCGGTTGTCACCGGTTCGGTCGTAACAATTATTGGCTTGACGCTCATTCCGGCGGCTGTGAACAATATGGCTGGAGGACAAGGAGCAGAAGATTTTGGCGATCCAACTAACTTGGCGCTGTCGTTTGGCGTGCTCGCGCTCATTGTTGTATTGTACCGCTGTTTCAAAGGCTTCATTCGCTCGATTGCCATTTTGCTTGGAATGGCCGCCGGCACTGTTGTCGCGGCCGTGATGGGAAAAGTAGACTGGACGGCCGTCACCGAAGCATCGTGGGTTCATCTGCCGCAGCCGTTTTATTTCGGTGTTCCATCATTCCATGGCTCGGCCATCTTGACGATGGTGTTGGTCGCTATCGTCAGCCTCGTCGAATCGACCGGCGTCTACTTCGCGTTGTCTGATATTTGCCGTCGCCGGTTGACGGATGAGGATTTGGCGGGCGGTTACCGCGCCGAAGGGTTGGCGATCATCGTCGGCGGGCTGCTAAATGCGTTTCCGTATACGACATACTCGCAAAACGTTGGCCTCGTTCAATTATCGGGGGTGAAAACGCGAAACGTCATTTATGCCGCCGCTCTGTTTCTCATCTTGCTTGGATTTGTGCCGAAAATCGCCGCTGTGGCGACGATCATTCCAGCCCCGGTGCTCGGCGGGGCGATGCTCGCCATGTTTGGCATGGTCATCGCTTATGGCGTGAAAATGTTGAGCCAAGTCGACTTGACTGTGCAAGAAAACTTGCTGATTATCGCTTGCTCGATCGGCGTGGGGCTCGGGGTGACGGCGGTACCGAACTTATTCGCCGAGCTCCCGGCCGGCCTCCGCATTTTGACGGATAGCGGCATCGTCGCCGGCAGCATGACGGCCATCATCTTAAATGCAGTCTTCCATTTCGGTAAGGTAAGAAGATCGGCTACATTGCCGTTGCAGGAACAAAAAATTTCCTAATCGTGTTGTCCTTTCTAAATATCCAACATATTTAGACTCAAAATATGTTAGAGTGTCGTCTACATGTCATCAACGTTTTCTGATCAGATTGATTAAGAAAACGGGGGTGACATTTTTTTATTTGCCATGAAAAAAATCAACTATGTGTTTAGATAATGTGTGGTGAACCATATCAAAAGTAAATGAGGTTTTTGTGAAAATTTGAAAAAGCGAGTTTGAAGTTCAATTCTGATCTGGTAATTATTTGAATTTCGTGAGATTACATCTCTGTTATATGAATATAATAGGACTTAACATGCTTACTCTTGTTTCTTTCCCGATTCATAAACAAAACCCCTACTCATTAAAAGCAGGGGTTTTGCTATAAGTAAATGATGATTCGTTTGGTTCCAAAGTCGAAGCAACCTCTGAAATAATGACTACTCTCCCCCAGAACGGGGATCCTTGTTCGGTGTTACATCTTAAAAACTGAAAGAATCATCGCGTTTTAGTTTGCCATCTTCCATTTTATACACTTTATCGCAGTATTCCAGCATTCGTTCGTCATGGGTAACCATAATCGCTGCTTTGTTTCTTGTTTTTGTTTCTTTTGCTATGAGTTGAACCACTTCATGGGCGTTTTTCGAATCAAGACTTGCTGTTGGTTCATCTGCCAAAATAATAGAAGGATTGTTTATAAAAGCTCGAGCAATTGCAACTCGTTGGCGTTCTCCTCCTGATAATTGTTCGGGTAATTTTTCCATTTTTGCTGCTAAACCGAGGCTTTGTAACAATTCTTTAGCGAATTCCTTATCTTCCTTTACAAGTTTCCCTGACATTCTTTTCACGACAAGTAATTGTTCCAGAACATTTAAATAAGGGACGAGATTACTGTTTTGTAAGATAAATCCGATTTCCTTGAGCCGTAATTGGGCCAAATCCTTAGGTTTTAATTCATTCAGGCTCTTACCGTTAATGATGACCTCACCTTTCGTTGCATGAAGCAATGCACCTGCAATCGCTAGAAATGTACTTTTACCTGAACCTGATGGACCAATGACAGCAATAAACTCACCTTGTTCCACCGTTAGGGAGACATTATCAAGGGCAAGAACTTGATTTTCACCTTGTTGATACAGTTTAGAGACATTCTTGAATTGTATTACGGACATTATTCCATCCTCCCAATCGCTTGAAGCGGATCGATTTTTGTAATTTTTCGAACGGAAATCAAGGAACTTAAAATCGAAACTACAAGTAATAAAAGGGCATAAACGACAACTAATTTAGTATCAAGTGAAAATGGCATTTCATCCGGAAGAATAAGGGCTGTCCCATAAGTTAACAAGATTCCTACCACAATACTAATTGATGATAATAGAAATACTTGAGATACAATAGATTTTCCGAGAAAACGATTGCTGGCACCAATGGCTTTTAAAATGCCAAACTGATTCGACTTTTGCAAGGTAAGTACATAAAAGAATACTCCGATTACAAATGCCGAGATAGCCAAAAGGAAGGCGAGCATCATCATAATTGTGCCATTCTCTTCTTTATAACCAGGCATTCCTTGTATGGCTGCGGCCTTGGTGACTGTTTCAGTATTCTTGAAGTGCTTATTTAATTTCTCTGGATCAATATTTTCCCCTTGCAGCATAATGGCATTTACAGGTTTTTCAATTCCTTTATCAGAGCCCGGTGCTGCAAATTGAATAGAGCGCCATTTATCTAGAGTAGTAAAAATAGCCGGTAAATGGTTGTATGTTTCATTTGTAACAAACCCTACAATTTTCACTTTTTCTAATGAGCCTTCTATTTCCAGCGTATCACCAATCTTAAAGCCTTTTTTCTTTAACGTATCATTGACTATAACTTCTAAAGGCTTATCTGCTTGAAGTGGCTTGCCTTCGATCACACTCGGTTCTAGAAAACTGCCAGGTGTGATTCCCAAGATGGCAACATCTACTTTTACTTTATCAGCAGAAGCAGACTTAAATACAGTTCCCATGGTTGCACCCATTGTTGATGCAGCTGTAACATTAGTTTGGTTTTCCAGTTCTTTTACCAATGATTCACTCAATAACGATCGGCTCATAGAGGCTCTCGATCCTTCTTCAAAAGTTACATAATGGGCATTCATATTTTTAAATGTTGCTGCACTAAGAGTGGAAAGGCCATTACCCAGTCCCGAAAGAATGAATACCAACCACGCAATCAGGACAGTAATAAGCCCAATCATTGAAAATCGTAATTTTCCATGCTTTAACTCTCTTATAGCAAGAAACAATGTACGCCACTCCTTCTATAAAAAATTTTTAATCACATTTGATTAATTAGAGTCTATTAGTTTTTTGTGATTAGTCAAATGTGACTATATACAAAAAAATTATTTGTTTATTGCGTTGATGGTGTTGCAAAACTAGAGTGAAAACTCAAAATTATGGATAAATATGCATAATTGCACATGTAATAGATGGCGATGAAGCCCGTGCCACCGAGGTTGTTCTAACCCATTCATCTTTCATTGGTTAAATACTCGTTCGATGGTGCTACGGAGGCCAAACAGTCACTTCCCAAATCGAGTGTTCAAGAAGACGGGGATCACCCGGCCATAGGCATCGTGTCGTTCCTCGCTATTGCGTCAGTTCATCGGGGAAACGAAAAAGATGTCCCATTGCTCGGCCGTTTTACAGATCTGTTCCCTGTCATAGGCGGCATCCTCAAGTGCAAACTCGATGTCCCATCCTTGCAGAGACGAAAGCAGTTCCGGTGCCACTGCTGCGTCATTTCGATGGGCGGTAGTCAAAACATGGGATAAAATGGATCCCTTCCGTGGTGGTACACAGATGCAGTTTATCTCCTTTGAACCAATGGTACCGAGTCGACATGCCCTAATTTGCTTGGGAATCATACAGGCTGCTTCGAAGAGCTGTACGACCGATCATCACTACTTTTGGTTTTTGAACACCTAAATCGTTTAGAAGTTGGGCATTCCAATCGGAAAATCCTTGTTCTTGAAACCATTGACTGGCTCTTGAAAAAGTAGACAGATGAGGAACCTCCAGACGTTCACAAATTCGTCGGAAATAGCCAAACCGGTGGAGGATGTTCACCAACTGCCGTAAAGAATCCATCGCGAAGTAGGTTTTCAAAAAGAAACATGTGAGCAGTGCCTTTTTAGACACTGGGGGTCTTCCTGTCACATACGGTGTTTCCAGAAAAGAAAGTTGGCCGATGTATCGAAATCATGCCTCTAAAAGAGGATCGATTTCACCCATCAGTGCATGTTCGATCACGAAATTGGAAATCATGATCGTGTCCACCCCTTGGTAGTTGGTTTTGGTCACTGTATATGATTTCCAAGGTGGTGGATTTTTTATGTGCATTTATGCATTCGTTATGCGTTTTGCAACACGTTCTGCGTTGGTAATAAAAAAAGAATCCTCGGTGGCTTTAACATCATAAGTATATAAAACTTAATTCGAATAAAGAAGAGATTGAATGGTTTTTTCAAGAAAGGAAATTTCTGCTTCTAACATTGTAATTTTATGTTCGACTGCAAGATTAACACCAGTTTGATTTACATGTACAGGGGTTTGTTTAAGTTGATCAATTAGTGTTTTGTTTTTCTTTAATCGTTCTTTCAAGGCTGGTATTGCTTGGTCCATAGGAAGAAAATCAATAAACATTAGCCCAATATCCCCTTGATAATTAACACTTTCAGCAGAAGACAGATTGTTTAATAGCAATTGGTAAAAATACTTTCGACCTCTTTCATTTATAGAATACACTTTGCGGATGGGTCTATTTCCTTTTTGCTCAAACTTAATATCAATAAAGCCCTTTTGATGTAGTTTATCCAGCGTAGCGTAAGCAGTAGACTTTTTCATATCTGTAACTATACTTAGGTTTTTTTCGATGAATTCATTAATCTGATATCCGTGTTGGCTTTGTCCCATTAGTAACCCAAGTAGAATTAGTGAGCGGTGTTCCACCGATATCCTCCTTTCTTTCACACTCTTTCTACGTTCTCTCGTATATTTTATTGGTAGTCAATTGAATGTCAATTCAATATTTTGGAATTTTTAGTAAAGTTTGGATTTTCTTCGTTATTTTTAGAAAGTTATCGACTGTTTAATATCTATATTAACAGGGCCCCATCATCATTTTTTAATCGGAATAATCATCTTTATCGATTTTTAAATTCATTATAGGATATAAGCAATCAAAGAACAAATAGTTAAATTGATCGATGGTCACAGACATTAAGGGACATGAAATATCCCGCCGCTTTTCGGCTAGGAAACCATCGTTCACAGAACGCAGCAAAAAGTCAACGAAGTGTCGCTAAACGAATCTGGCAAGGGCTCATTCCTCAATCATTTGTACTATGCTCGCTTGAGTAGGAAAGCGAAATCCGCATCTTGAAAGCTGGATACACAACAAACGTCTTTATAGATGTCCCCGCTTATGACCATTTTTCCTTCCAAAACAGGCTGGTTTTGCCCACACCTGTTTTTTTGTTTGCCATAACGTTTCTTTCATTTTTTATGCTGCTTTTCTGTCGGCCACAAAGAAAAGGAGAGAATCGACCTGCTGTTTCCGAAAAAATAGGCGTATAAATGTGTTTTCGCCTGCATATAGTCCGGCTTGTTGCACACTCTAATAGAAAAGAAGAACAAACTGAGGTGTTTGTATGCCGATCCTTTTATCTATCGGCACCGCAAAGATGCCATACATGGTTTCTCAACATGAGGTGAAACGTTATGTCGCTGAGTTGTTTGCCGGGCGTCTAATGCGCGCTGAACGGCTGCTGCAGGCGTTTGACAACGGCGGCATCCGCACGCGCACCTTTGTCAAGCCGCTTGCTTGGTATAGCCTGCCGCGCGGCTTCGGGGAGAAAAATGAGGTGTATATCGACAGTGCCGTTCGTTACAGTGGCGAGGCCGTCAACGACTGCTTGCATAAAGCCTCTACCGGCCCGATTCCGTATGAAGCGGTCGATGCGCTGTTTTACATCTCAACGACCGGTTTGTCGACGCCAAGCATCGAGGCGCGGCTGATGAACGTGCTGCCGTTTTCGCCTTCTGCCGTTCGGGTTCCGATTTGGGGGCTTGGCTGTGCGGGCGGGGCAGCAGGACTGGCTCGAGCAGCCGATTATTGCCGAGCGTTTCCTAATGCCAAAGCGCTCGTGATTGCCGCTGAGTTTTGCAGTTTGACGTTCCAAGCGAATGACTTATCAAAAAGCAATGTAATCGGCACATCGCTTTTTTCTGACGGGGTGGCATGTGTGCTTGTCGCCGGCGATGAAGCGGCGCCAAAAAGCGGTGCGCCGCGTATCATCGCTGCTCGGTCGGTGCTTATGCCTCGTTCGGAGGACGTGATGGGTTGGGATATTCGTGATGAAGGGCTGTTTGTCATCTTTTCGAAAGATATTCCGTCAATCGTCCGCAGCTGGCTGCGACCGCAAGTGGAATCGTTTTTACAGGAAAACAAGCTGCTGCTCAGTGACCTTCGCTATTTTATTGCCCACCCGGGCGGGAAGAAAGTGATCGAGGCGTACGAAGAAGCGTTCGGGTTCGGCCCGAAGCAGACAGAGGCTGCTAGAGAGGTGTTGGCCCAGTATGGCAATATGTCGTCAGCCACCGTTTATTTTGTGCTGGAGCAAGTGATGCAGAAGCCGCTTGCGCCTGGGTATGGGCTGCTCGTTGCCCTCGGCCCTGGCTTTAGCGCCGAGATGGTGCTGCTTAAATGGGAGGGATGATGATGCGGTTTGCATTCGTATTTTTGGTGGTGGCTGGGATGCGCTTGTTTGAGCTTGTGCTTGCAAAACGGAACGAACGGTATGTGAAAGCACTCGGAGCGAAAGAGGTTGGCGCCCGCCATTATCCGTGGATTGTATTGATGCATATACTCTTTCTTTTGTCGTTGGCTGTTGAGGCACTGCGAAAAGGCGCGCGCCCGTCGCCACGCTGGCCATTTTTGTTTCCGTTCTTTCTTGCTGTCGAAGGGCTGCGCGTATGGACGATTTTATCGCTCGGCCGCTTTTGGAATACGAAAATTTTGATCGTGCCCGACCGCCCGGTCGTGAAAAAAGGACCGTACCGGTGGATCCGCCACCCTAATTATGTCGTCGTCGCTTTGGAGATCGTGTTGCTGCCGCTTTTGTTCCAAGCACCTATGACCGCGCTTATCTTTTCACTTCTTAACGCAATCATGTTATCCATTCGCATCACCGCTGAAGAACAGGCGCTGTCAGCGTTCACTGATTATAAGGAGGCGTTTCAGGCTCGGCCGCGTTTTTTGCCGCTAGGAAGAAAAACGGTCGTGCGCGTTTAAGCAACTGCATGAAAAAACAGGAACAGCTAATCAGCGAAAGGGGACCGCGGATCGTTCTTATTTGGCAACAGCGGTCGCCCTTTTGCGGTTGACACAAAGGGAAACAAGCATATTTCCAACTAACTCCTGCTTGCCAAACGAACGGGCGGGATTTTTTTGTTTTTCTATTGGGAAATGGGACGAAATACAGTAAAATGAATGTAAACGATATTGACGGAAACAAGGGGTTTGGGTCATGGGATATGTTGCAACTGAGCGGCCGTCATTGCGGCCGTGGCTGGCGAAAATGATCGAGATGTATGAACAGCTTCAGACAACGGGGGACAAAGAAAACGCGAACAAAGTGAAGCAGCTTATGGAAAAAATGGCAGCCGGGGAGCTTATTGTCGCATTTTGTGGTCATTTTTCTGCCGGCAAATCAAGTTTGATCAACGCGCTGCTCGGCGAACCGCTGTTGCCGTCGAGCCCGATTCCGACGAGTGCGAATCTTGTGAAAGTGAAAGCCGGTCGGGATTATGTGCGCGTCTTTTACCACCGTGATGCGCCGGTCGAGTACGAACCGCCGTACGATCCGGAACTGATTCGTGCTCAATGCCGGGACGGGGAGACGATTGAATGGATTGAGATTAGTCGTGAAACAGACGCCATTCCGCCAGGAGTCGCCATCTTGGACACGCCGGGCATCGACTCGACGGACGACGCCCACCGACTGGCGACCGAGTCTGCACTTCATTTAGCTGATGTCGTCTTTTATGTCATGGATTATAACCATGTACAAGCGGAATTAAACTTTCAATTTACGAAACAATTAACGGACGAAGGAAAAACCGTCTATTTGATCATCAATCAAATCGACAAACACCGTGAGGACGAACTGCCGTTTGCTGCGTTTCGCGACTCGGCGGCTAGGGCGTTCCGAAGTTGGGAAGTCGAGGCGGCCGGCCTGTTTTTCCTCTCGTTAAAAGCGCCGGACCATCCGCATAACGAATGGCATGAGCTGTCAGCCTGTTTGCGTCAGTTGTTTGCGGACAAAGATGAGTGGCTCGTCCGCGGCGCCGAAGCCGGTTTAAAACGGATCGCCGACCGTCATATCGAACAGCTTTGTACCCGACATGAGCCGCTTGAACAAGAAATGCGCATGCAGCTTCAGAAGCTTGGCGGCGCGGATGATGAGGCGGCGGCTATGGAGGAGCTTGGACGGTTGGAGACGGAGTTGGCTAAGTGGCAGACGGCACCCAAGCGGGTGGAGGAGACATTTCGGACCGAACTTGAGCACGTGCTACAAAACGCCTATTTGATGCCGTTTGAAACAAGAGCGCGGGCGGAAGCGTACTTGCAGGCCATGCGGCCCGATTTTAAGGTGGGGTGGTGGTTTGCAAAGGCGAAAACAGAAGAGGAGCGACAACGGCGGTTCGCTGCGTTTTACGAAAGCGTCAAGGCACAAGCGGAGGCGCAAATTGAATGGCACGTCCGCCAGTTGCTTCTTCGGGTTGGAAACGAATGGAATGCTGACCGTGCTTGGCTTGGTAAGTGCCAGCAATGGACGGTGGAGTGGGAGGCGACGCTGCTCGCCAGCCTCGTCAAACAAGGCGCGGATACAAGCGGTGCGGCGCTATTAAACTATACGGATGAGGTCGCTGCAGCGCTGAAAAAATGTTACCGTGACTCGGCGTTCACCTTGTTTGCTGAGCTCTTGGAACAAATCGCCAAACAGGCGGCTGCCCAAATGGATGCATTGAGTGATGAGCTTTCGAGGGCGCGTGAAAAGGTGGAGCTCATCGGCCGCCTCGCCCGCCTCAAATTCGAGCGGGAAGAGCGCCAACGCTCATTTGAACAGCTCATCGCCGCTCCGGGTGATGACGCAACGCTTGATGAGACCCGCCTTGCTTTGCTGACTGCGCCGCCTGATTTCCGCAAGGCGCGCCATGTGGAAACGCCAAAACAGCAAGTCGCTGCCAAAGAGCAAGCGCTCGGTCAGAAAGGCGCGGTGGCTGGCAACGAATTGGAGGACGAAAGAACAGGGGAATCCCGTACGCCGTCAGCCGGTGGAAAACGGCGTAGCGAACAGGCCGCCGACCGGCTTGATGAAGCGGCGGCTTACCTTGAACAAGCGGATTTGTTGCGCCGTTTCGCTGGCCCGCTGCGCGACAAGGCGAGCCGGCTCCGCACGCGCGCGTTTACGGTTGCCTTGTTTGGCGCTTTCAGCGCCGGCAAGTCATCACTTGCCAACGCTTTGCTTGGCGCACCGCTTTTGCCGTCTTCGCCGAACCCGACGACCGCCGCTATCAGCAAAATCGCACCGCCCGACAAAGAGCACCCGCACGGTACGGCGATCGTAAAAGTGAAAAGCGAATCGCAAATTTGGGCTGATATACAAGCATCGCTCAGCCAGTTCGGCCATCAGGCGGATACATGGGAGGAAGCGCTTCGCCTCTGTGCCCGTCTTGCCGAGTCTGGGGCCGAACATCCGGCGCAAAAGCCGCATGTTGCCTTTTTGGCGGCCGTTGCGGCCGGCTACGAGCGGATGTGCGATCGATTTGGGGCAACGCTGTCGATCCGTTTCGAGGAGCTGGAGGGGTATGTGGCTGACGAAGCGGTGTCGTGTTTCTTAGATGAGGTTGTGCTGTATGCCGACTGTCCGCTCACCCGCCAAGGGGTGACGCTTGTCGATACGCCGGGAGTCGATTCGCTAAACGCCCGCCATACCGGAGTGGCGTTCCATTATATGAAACATGCGGACGCGCTACTGTTTGTGACGTATTACAACCATGCGTTTTCGAAAGCGGACCGCGAGTTTTTGCTTCAGCTCGGGCGGGTCAAAGATGCGTTTGCGCTTGACAAAATGTTTTTCATCATCAATGCGGCCGACTTGGCTCAATCAAAGGAAGAACTTGATGCTGTCATCGCCTACATGAACGATGAGCTCGCCCGTTTTGGCATCCGTTTTCCGCGTCTTTATGCTCTCTCAAGCCGCATGGCGCTGGCGGAAAAAATGGGGGTGGAGCCTAGCGCGCGCGGCGTCTTGGCGGATTCCGGTTTGCCCGCCTTCGAAGCAGACTTTTTCCGTTTCTTGACGGAAGAGCTGACTGAGGTGGCGGTCGAGAGCGCCTATGCTGAGCTCGAGCGGGCGTGGCAGACGGCGGCGGAATACGCGCGGGCCGCTGGGCAGAGCGAGGCGGAAAAAGCGGCGAAGCGGCGCGCGCTTGAGGAAGTCAAGGTAAAAATGCGCACCGTGCTCGCCGATGCCGTCGATGCCTACGGCCAGCACGCACTTGGCCAAGAAGCCGACGAACTGCTTTATTACGTGAAACAGCGTGCCTTTTTCCGCTTGAATGACACGTTTAAAGAGGCGTTCAATCCGTCGGTGCTTCGCGACGACCAAGGTCCAGTGCGCCGGGTGCTTGAGCGTTGTCTTGACGAGCTGCTTGCGTCCGTTGGCTTTGATTTGGCGCAAGAGATGCGGGCAACGAGCTTGCGTGTTGAGGCATTTTTGCATAAACGGCTTGCCGAGCAGTTCGCTCGCTTGAGCAGTGAGCTTCGCCGCCTTGATGAGGCGCTCGCACTCGTGCCGCCGGAGTCGTTTGCTTTTGCGGCACCGGAGTTCGCCAACGCCCTTAGCGATGTGGATCGGGGACGGTTTGCTAAGGCGCTTTCACTCTATAAAAACGCGAAATCGTTTTTTGAGCGCGATGAGAAGCGGCGGATGAAAGAAGAGATTGAAGCAGCGCTCGTTGAGCCGGTTGATCGGTATTTGGCCGAGCAAAAAGAGCGGCTCATCTCCGTATATGCCAAGCAATACGAGGATGCCGTCGCTGCGCTTACGGCTGCGCTCACCGATCAAGTTGACAGCTATATGGACGGTTTAATGGCAGCGCTCGCTGAAACAGCAGACTCCGAGGCGCTCAGCCGGATCGAAGCGGCGCTTCGCGGCCTTCTTTCTAGAGAAGACAGGGAGGCGCGCTGATGAACCGGTTTCACGCTTGTGCGACATGTATCCACTACGGCATAGAAAAGCGGGCCAACGGGTTATACACGTATTGCCGCCGGCTCGGCTATGCGACGAAACCGAATTACCAATTCAACTGCTGGATACCCAAACCTAATGTCCAGCGTTTGATGGAAAAAGAAGCAAGAAAGGACGAGAACCATTGAGTGAAGTGCATCAAGCGATTACTGCCCACGTACAAAAGCAGCACGCCATCTTAAAAAAGTTTGCCATGCTCGATGCTGAGCGCGAGCGGCATATCGAAGAAGCGGTCGAGCGGTGCCGCCGCGGCGAGTCGTTTACGGTCGAGCTGATCAATGAAGTGACGAAACAAATGAATGAACTGGCCAAAGGGAGCCTCGTACCGACCCGCCGGTACGTGACGCCGGAAATGGTGCGCGAATATGTGAGCCGCCTTGAAGGAAAGCGATCGTAACAGCGGGGAATAGATGAGGCTGTCATCAAGCTGCAGCCCATAGGAGCAGCGGCTGCCCGTCCATCCTCCTAGGGGCAGGCTGATTGGCAGGCAAAATGAAAAGGGGGAGAAGAACATGGCGTCTCTCGTTTCCCATGAATGGTTGCTTACTCATTTGTCTGAAGAAAACATCCGCATTCTTGATTGCCGGTTTTGGCTTGGTGATCCGTCTAAAGGAGCGGCCGTTTACCGGGACGATCATATTCCTGGAGCGGTGTATATGGATTTGGAACGCGATTTGTCCGGTCCGGTGGCGGAGCATGGGGGGCGTCATCCGCTGCCGTCCGCTGCTCAGGCGGCAGAGGTGTTTGGCCGTGCCGGCATCGATGAAACGGTGACGGTCGTTGTCTACGATGATCAACATGGGGCGATGGCTGCGCGCTGTTGGTGGCTGCTTCGCTATTTTGGCCATGAGCGCGTTTATGTGTTAGACGGCAATTACAGCGAATGGAAAAAGAAAGGGTATCCGGTGACCGACACGATTCCTGCCGTGTCGCCGCGGCGGTTTCAGCCGCAGCCCGATCGGTCATGGCTGGCAACGGTCGATGAGGTGCGCGCTGCTGTCCGCGATCGATCGGCCGTGCTCATCGATTCGCGCGAGTGGAAGCGATACGCTGGCTTAGAAGAACCGATCGACCGCCGACCTGGCCGCATTCCGGGAGCAGTGCATCGGTTTTGGAAAGATGGAGTGGCAGAAGGAGGCTATTGGAAAAGCGCAGCCGATCAAGCCGCTCGGTTTGCCGATCTTGACCGTGAGGCTCCGTTGATCGTCTACTGCGGCTCCGGCGTCACTGCCTGTCCGAACGTGCTCGCATTAAAAGAAGCAGGCTACCGAAACGTTCGGCTGTATGTCGGCAGTTTCAGCGACTGGATTTCCTACCCGGACCATCCGGTCGAAACGGACGATCCGTCATCTTCTGCATAAATGTTTTCAGGCAAGCGTATGGCAGGACCGCCGTCCCATGCATAGTTTTTCTCCGGCGGGCGATACTATGCGTGAATTGACTGAACTAGAGGAGGAGAGAGCGCATGGGACGGACTAAGCTCGGTAATGCCAATGCCCAACGGAACAACAACGCGAAAAAGAAAAATGGTTTTAACGAGTGGACGAGCGAATTCGCTTCCTACGCTGAAGTGGAAGCAGAAAAAATGAAAAATGACCATAAAAACATCCGTTAACGACGAGGGAGGTGTCCCTCGTTTTTTGGTGCAATCATTAGCGTTGGCAAGGACAAACGTATGTGCTATAATCATGGACAGAATGCCAAAGGACGCTGGCCGGCAGGGAGGGAAAAAGGTGCGAAAATGGTTGGTCATTTTGTTGTTTTTAACGGTTACTGGATACGGCCTTTGGAACGCGATGGCCGCGGAGAAACCGAATGAGGCAAGCGAAACCGAAACCGGCCCGAAAATCGGCCATGCTGCCCCCGATCTGACGCTGCCGACGCTTGGCGGCGAGCCGGTCAAGCTGTCTGATTTGCGTGGCAAGGCGGTCGTCCTCAACTTTTGGACGTCATGGTGTCCGCCGTGCAAAAAGGAAATGCCGGAACTTGAGAAGTTTTACAAACAGCATGGTCGTGAAGTCACATTGCTTGCTGTTCATTTGACTACACAAGACACGCTCGATAATGCGGAACGGTTTGTGAAAAGCAAGAAGTTAGCGCTGCCTGTCGCTTTAGATGTCCGCGGCGAAGCGCTTCATTACTATCGGGTTCAAACGATTCCAACGACCTATATCATTGATCCGAACGGCGTCATTCGGCAAAAAATCGTCGGTCCGGTGACTGCGGCTCGGCTTGAGAAAGAAACAGCGCGTTTCCGTTAACCATCAGTTGGTTTAACGGAAGGCGCTTTTTTTCATGACTCATTATTTTTCGAAAAGTTGTCATAATTTTTATCTTTTTTGGGCATGAATAAAAGTACAATAAAAGTGAGGGGAGGTTGGAGCAATGAAACGATCCCGCAAAATGACTCTCCAAGAATTGATCAGCGAGAATAAGCGGCAATTGCTAAATGACCGGGAAGCGCTCGAAAAGATCGAGAAAAAGCTGGAAGAGCGGATGCTTAAGAAAGCAGAATAACCCATGCATAGCGGTTCTCCGGGCGGACAGACTAGATGGCGAGGAGGCGAAGATGATGAGCAATCCGAAAAGAAGCCCCAACCACTTTGCGCCGAACCATATCGGCACACAGCCTCGCGCCGCTGGTGGAAACAAAGGCAAACAAATGCAAGACCAGTCCGGCCAACACGCTCAAGTCATCCAAACGAAGGGTGAATGAACCGAAACTTGCGTGAAGGAGGAAACGTCATGCCACGTCCGAAACCGGATGACCGCAGCGACAACGTCGAAAAGTTGCAAGATATGGTGCAAAATACAATTGAAAACATCGAAAAAGCCGAGGAAACGATGCAGTTTGCTTCTCCTGAAGAGCGGGAGCGAATCCGCGAGAAAAATCGCCGCCGCGAAGAGGCGATTGCCGCCATGCGCGCGGAAATTAAAGATGAAGCAGCTGCTCGCGAACACGGTTACCAATAAACGAAGCTGCCCCAATCGGGGCGGCTTTGTTTTTTCTGCTTGCCGCTTGAGCCGCCGGACGAACCAATGGTAACATAAAAGAGGAGAACCGGCAAAAAATGGAGGGAGAACGAACATGAAAGTAGCAGAAAAACAAATTGAAGTGCGCTATGCGGAAACGGACCAAATGGGCGTCGTTTACCATGCAAACTACTTAGTTTGGATGGAAGTTGGGCGTACGGAGTTAATCAAACAACTTGGCTTCCATTATGCCGAGATGGAGAAAGAGGGCGTCATTTCGCCGGTCATCGACTTGCAAGTGTCGTACAAAAAACCGCTTCATTACGGGGAAACGGCGACCGTCCGCACATGGATCGACGCTTATGATGGTATCCGTGTCACGTATGGCTACGAAATTCTCGCCCCGGACGGGGAGGTGGCAGTGACCGGCAAGTCGCAGCACGTTTGCGTCAAGCGCGATACGTTTCGGCCGATCGTCATTCGCAAATATTTTCCCGATTGGCACGAAGCGTATGAGCGGGCGAAACGGTAAAGGAGAGCATTGCGATGGCGTTTGGCATTCGCCGACATGAACTCGCGGCGTGGAAGGAGAAAGTGAGGCGCGGAGAAATCGCTTTTTTGACCCATTATTGGTATGACGAACGGTTTCCGCATTGCACGACGGTGACGAAAGTTGGTTGCGCCGATATTGATAAGCTGGCTGCTTGGGGACGGCAATACGGGCTGAAAGAAGAGTGGATCGACCGGCGCAATGAATTTCCGCACTTTGATTTGCTCGGAGAGACGCAAGCGCGCATTTTGCGGCAAGAAGGGCGGCTTGATGAGCTGGCACGGTTTACGAAACGGGGGAGGAAGGAATCATGATCGATTTGACAGTGATGAAAGAAATGGCGAAACATACGCTAATTGACACACTTGGCATCGAAATTGTCGAACTTGGTGAAGGACGCGTCGTGGCGACGATGCCAGTCGACCAGCGCACGCACCAGCCAGCTGGAATCTTGCATGGTGGGGCCTCAGTCGCGTTGGCTGAAACGGTGGCGAGCATCGGCGCGTACGCGCTTGTGGATCCGCAAACGGAAAACGTCGTTGGTTTAGAAATTAATGCAAACCATGTTCGCGCTGTTCGCAGCGGAACGGTGACGGCAACGGGAACAGTGCTGCACCGCGGCCGAACGACGATGGTGTGGGATGTACGCATCACGGATGAACAAGGGCAGCTCGTCTGCGTCTCCCGCTGCACGATCGCCATCATTCGAAAAAGCTAGCGCTAAGGCTAGCTTTTTCACTGTTTATTGGATCAGAAATACCGGTTCATCACCTTTTTCGTCTAAATCGATCGTCAAATCGTGCCCGTCAAAATACCATTGGTCGCTGTCTTCGACAAAAAAGGTCACGCCATCAACCGTCGTCTGCGCCGCTGGCTCTCCTGCCGGCTCGTCCTTTGCTATGCCGAGTGAAAACCCTTTTTGTACGGTGCCGCATCCCCCGTAGCGGGCGAACAGGCGAATCGCATCACCGGGTTTTAGTCCGAGCTCTCGCTTGTACCAATCGAACGCTTTTTTCGTGATCGTAATGTTCATGGCTTCCCCTCCTCACTTATTTATTATAAATGAACGGATGGAGCCGGTAAAATGATTGTGTGAACATTGGCTGACAATTTTAGGATAAAACGCTTTCCACAAAGTAGCACCCTCTTGCCTTGCTTCAATCGAGTAAAATGACGGCTAGCAGCAAACAGTAAAAGCAAAGGAGGTGAGAGCGGTGAATAAAAAGCTGCCATTTGCGCCAAGTTACGAATCCGATGGGGTAATGGGAAAGAGCAAAAAGCATCCGCGCCGTTCAGAACGAGGACAAACCAACAAACAAGCGTCTGATTTTTTCAACACAACGCCATCGAGTGAATAAGGCAGCCGGAGCAGCAATGTTTGAACATTATGCCGTTTGATGAATAAAGTAGCCAGTAGGCTGCTTTTTTTCATGGCAACTACTATACAAATGAACTGGTCCGCGTTATCATTACTTGAGGAACATTTTTTTGAAAGGAGTGGCGTTTTCGTATTATGAGTAGTTCAAGTTCGAACGAACCGGAACCGGAATATAGCGGGGAACGCGGCCTGTTCCTTTTCTCGCCCGCTGCTCATCATACGAAAACGGGCTCCGGGCGGAAAGGAAGAGGCGCCGCCTTCCTCGCGTGAAAAGGAGGAAGGATGCCAAATGATGAAAATGTATTTGTCCGATGCCAACGGAAAAATGCGGGAAATTGACCGGATTGAAAACGGCTGCTGGATCAATCTCGTTGCCCCGACGGAGGATGAAATTCGCTACATCGCTCACCATTTAGACATTCCGATCGATTCGATCAAAGACGCGCTTGATGACGAAGAGCGGTCGCGCGTCGAAAAAGAGGATAATCATGTGTTGATTATCGTCGACATCCCGATTGTCGCCCATGACGAAGTTGACGGCCCGATGTACGAAACGATTCCGATCGGCATGATCATTACGAATACGTGCTTTATTACGGTCTGTTTGCAAGAAAATCCGATTTTTGATGAATTTTCAAAAAACAAAATCAAAAACTTTTACACGTTTATGAAAACACGGTTCGCTTTGCAAATGCTTTACATGATTTCGACATATTATTTGCGTTATTTGAAGCAGATTAACCGGCGGACGAGTGAAATTGAAAAAGAGCTGCACCAGTCGATGAAAAACAAAGAGCTGTTTTCACTTCTTAGCATGGAAAAAAGTTTAGTGTATTTTATGACGTCGCTGAAAGCGAACAATATCGTCATGGAGCGGCTCATGCGTCTGAACTATTTGCGCATGTACGAAGATGATCAAGATTTGCTGCAAGATGTCATTATTGAAAACAAGCAGGCGATCGAAATGGCGGAAGTATACAGCAGCATTTTAAGCGGCATGATGGATGCATTTGCTTCCGTCATCTCGAACAACTTAAACATTGTGATGAAATTTTTGACTGCCATTACGATCGTCATTTCGCTGCCAACGATGGTGGCGAGTTTTTACGGCATGAACGTGCCGATTCCGTTCCAACACTCCCCGTACGCCTTTGCCGTCGCTATGGTGCTTGCCGGTTCGCTGTCGGCAGTAACGGCATACATCTTTTGGAAAAAACGATATTTTTAACGGTCAGGACATATTTGAGTTGGCAAGAACGTATGTTGGTCGGAAATATGAACGGCTGCCCTGTCATTGGGGCAGCCGTTTTTGTTTGCGGACCGCGACGCCGCCGGAGAGGATAAACTTCATTGCCTCTTCCGGCGAGATATCGATGACTTCGACTTGCTCTTTCGGGACGAGAAGGGTAAGCCCGGCGACTTGAAACGTCTGTGGAATATAGACGGCGACATAATCAGCAAGCGGATCGTGCCAGGCGCCGACATTGTCCATCGTAATGAAGCCAAGGCATTTCCAGCCGCTCTCCGGCATCGTGACGAGCACGACTTGCGAAAACGACCGTTTTTCTCCGACAAAAGAAGCAATCGTATCTTTAGCGACCGAATAAACGGTCTTCATCAAGGGAATGCTTTCAAGCAACCGATCGACAAGCCGAATGAGACGGCCGCTCACATATTGCGTCGATAGCCAGCCGCAAACAGTGATGAGCACCACTGTTGCGACCAAGCCAAGGCCGGGGATGTAGCGGCCATCCAAATACGGCCGGACATACTGGCCGAGCAACCCGTCCAAAACAGCGAACACTTTATAGCATACATAGACGGCTAATAAAATCGGCACGATCGTTAGCATGCCGTTTACAAAATTTTTCACAAAAAAGCGCATCTGTTCTCCTCCCGTTCCTTTACCTTCTATCAACATACCAATTTTTTTCGATTTGCACAACCATTAATAATGTCGAACATTATAGATTTATATCGCTATAAAAGTTCGGTTTTTGTCTTGACGAATAGGTGAATGTCGCGTATACTTCCGAATGGAACATATGAAATGGGGGATGGCACAATGAACAACCATTACGATGTGATTGTGGTGGGCGCTGGACCTGCCGGCATTTTTACGTGTTACGAACTGACGCTCAAACTGCCTGGAGCGAATGTGCTGCTCATTGACAAAGGGCATGATATATATAAACGCAACTGTCCGATTTTGCAGAAAAAAATTGAGAAATGCCCGCCGCCAGCCGGCAAAAAAGATTATGCCGGCTGTGTGCCCGCCTGTTCGATCACGAACGGCTTTGGCGGGGCTGGAGCGTATTCGGACGGCAAGTTCAACATCACGAGCGAATTTGGCGGCTGGATGACCGACTATTTGCCGGCCTCAACCGTGCTTGAGCTCATCCGTTATGTGGATGAAATCAACTTAAAACATGGGGCGACGACGTCGATTACCGACCCGATGACGGACAAAGTGAAAGAGATTGAGCGGCGCGCTTATGCCGCTGGGTTGAAGCTGTTGCGCGCCTATGTTCGCCATTTAGGCACAGAGCAAAACTTAGCGATTTTACAAAGCATTTTTGAATATTTGCGCGAGCGGATTACGATGCGCTTTAAAACAGAAGTAGATGATATCGTGACGGAGCGGACGGAAGACGGCCATGAAGTGAAAGGGGTCGTCCTGAAAAACGGTGAAACGTTGACGGCGGAAAAAGTCGTCATCGCTCCGGGACGCGACGGCTCAGTCTGGCTGAGCAAATTGTTGCGCAAGCGCCGCCTGCGGATGATCAACAACCAAGTCGATATCGGGGTGCGCGTCGAAACATCGAACATTGTCATGCAAGAAATTAATGAGCATTTGTATGAAGGAAAATTTATCTTCAACACGTCGGTCGGGACGCAAGTGCGTACGTTTTGCAGCAATCCGTCGGGGCACGTGGTTGTCGAAAATCATTCTGGCATTATGCTTGCCAACGGCCACGCGTACAAAGATCCGAAGCTCGGCAGCAGCAACACGAACTTTGCGCTCCTTGTCTCGCATAAATTTTCCGATCCGTTTGATAAGCCGAATGAATACGCCCATGAAATTTCCCGGTTGGCGAACGCTTTATCTAACGGCGGCATCATTGTGCAAAAATACGGGGACATTTTAAAAGGACGGCGGTCGACGGAGAAACGGATCAAAGAAGGATTTATTGAACCGACACTAAAAGAGGCGGTGCCAGGCGATTTAGGTCTTGTCTTGCCGTACAACACGATGAAAAGTTTGATCGAGATGACAGAAGCACTTAACCATGTCACTCCAGGGCTCGCGTCTGAGCATACGCTGTTTTACGGCGTTGAGGCGAAGTTTTATTCGGCGCGTCCAAAACTGAACGATCGGTTTGAAACAGAAATCGCGGGGCTGTATGTCGGTGGCGACGGCGCCGGCATTACGCGCGGCCTCGCCCAGGCAAGCGCTTGCGGCGTTTGGATCGCCCGCGACATCGTTGAAAAACTGACGCGTTAAGCAAAGGAACAAGACAGGCTGTCCCAAAACGGCGGCCTGTCTTTTTTGTGTTGAGCGAAGGTGGGCATTCACAACACCGCGGACGTTGCTGTTTTGGATGTTGAACTATAGTAAACTCAATTTATAAATAGGTTGACAATTATCCGTCTTGTCCGCTACGATAAATGTAATGATGTGGAAAGGGGAGAGGGAAAATGCCGAATTGGCTGTCATTAGCTGAACAGGTGATGGAAGGATACGAGCTGGCCGATGAAGAGGCGTTGGCGATACTCGACTGTCCGGACGACGAGCTGCTCCTTCTTTTGCAAGGGGCGTACCGAATCCGCTCGGTCTATTACGGCAATAAGGTGAAATTGAATATGATCATGAACGCCAAATCCGGCCTTTGTCCGGAAAACTGCGGCTATTGTTCGCAGTCTGCCGTGGCGACGGCGCCGGTGAAGACGTATAAAATGCTCGATAAAGAAACGCTGCTGCGCGGGGCTGAAGAAGCGTACCGTTTGCAGATAGGGACATTTTGCATTGTCGCAAGCGGCCGTGGTCCGAGCGATAAGGAAGTAGACATTGTTGTTTCCGCCGTGAAAGAAATTAAAGAACGGTTCGGTCTGAAAGTGTGCGCCTGTCTCGGGCTGTTGAAGCCGGAACAAGCAGCGAGGCTGAAAGAAGCGGGCGTGGATCGCTACAACCATAATATTAATACGTCGAAACAACACCATCCGAACATTACGACGTCTCATACATATGATGACCGGGTGCGGACGGTGGAAACGGTGAAGGAAGCCGGTCTTTCGCCGTGCTCGGGCGTTATTATCGGCATGAAAGAAACGAAGCAAGATATTGTCGATATGGCGCGCAGCTTGCGGGAGCTCGATGCCGATTCGATCCCGGTCAACTTTTTGCATGCGATTGACGGAACGCCGCTGGCCGGAACGAATGAATTAAATCCGCGTTATTGCTTGAAAGTGTTGGCGCTGTTCCGCTATATGAACCCGACAAAAGAGATACGCATCGCCGGTGGACGGGAAGTGAATTTGCGCTCGCTCCAGCCGCTCGGGCTGTATGCCGCCAACTCCATTTTCGTCGGCGATTATTTAACAACCCTCGGGCAGGAAAAGTCCGCCGATTACAAGATGCTTGAGGACCTTGGCTTTGAGATCGAGTTTTCTCCAGCGCCGCAAATCGGAGCCGTATAACGGTTGATAAGGTTGGCCTAAAAGGTTGCCCTTCCTTAAGAGGTGCAACATATTGTCTTACGGTATATGATGACGGAAAAGGGTGCCCCGGTTGTTTTTTGGGACACTCTTTTTTCATGTGCGCCGCTAGAAAGAATCATAGGTGTGGAGGCGGCATACTAGGAGTGAGATCTAGGGCAATCAATTATTGAGGCGGTTTGACCAACGGAGGGAGCTAGCCTATTTGTGCTTCTTTGTTGGCACGAAGGGATGGTTATAAAAGTCGCCTATCTTTGGCATGAAAAACGGGTTTAGCGCGTACGATGACAATACAAGCGGTGAAAAAAGGCTTCACAAACATGAAAAAGCTCATTATAATAGCAACAAAGAGAAAGGAAGAGGATGGGGAAACATGGAAAAATCGTTTTACCGCTACTTATTGCGCTTCCGCCATGGGTATGAAGAAGATCCTGTTGTGCGGTTTGCGAACGGGGCGTATGACGACCACGGCTTTCCGAAAGGATCAGCGGATTATGAAGAATTAAGCGGCTATTTGGAGTTAAACGGTGATTATTTGGAAAGCATGGTTATTTTTGATGAACTGTGGGAGCAGTTTTTGCATGAAACATAACTAGGAAGGCGTTCCTGTTTTGAATATTGGTAGCGTTTTCAATCTGCTTTTTCCGCGCTGGCAAAGGTGTCCACCCTTTCATGCATGCATATACTATACTAACCATTTGTTCAAAAGGGTGGGAGATGCCAATGAGCACGCCGAAACGCCCGAAGTTTTCCGTCGGCGATATCGTTGTCAATACATTGTACGGAACGGTCGGAACTGTGACGGATATTCAACAAATTGATGGCACGTTTTTATACGAAATTAACCATGGCCATAGTTTGTTTACCGAGCAGACGCTCGTTTTATTATCTGAATTTACAGATGATTTGTGGATCGCTGAAGAAATTGAAATCGAGTTGCCGTTTTTTCTCGGCGAAATTGTCCGTGTTCGTGATTATGACGGCCATTTGTTCAAAGTCGTCGGGGTTCGGACGGAAATTTACCGCTACTATGGAGAAGGATGGGAAGAGACGATTTATGAATTGAAGCGGCTGACGGACGGTTGGGAAATTGAAGTCCATCTTGAAGACATTACTCCGCTAGCTGATGGGGAAGAAACGTCCGTCACGCTTGTGCAAGATATTGTCATCGCTACGCCGATGAACGCATCGCTTCTGCTGCCGTCGGCTGATAGCGAAAACCGCGAACCATCGGTCGACGAGCTGCTCGACATGTACAACGACTATAAAGCGCTGTATAAATGGTTTGGCGATGATCAATATAAACGGATGATGGAAACGGTTGTTCAACGTTTACAAGAGATCGTCAATCACCAGAATAGAAACTGACAAAGAATAAAGAGAAAATATGGAATGCCGGCGAAAATGACGAGCGCAGCCAATCCGTTTACAACTGTTTCCATCATTTTATCCAATGCAGTCAGCTTGTCCATTTCGTTCCGACCTCCGTCTTTTTGTTTTGTTAATACATATGTATGGGGAAGGCCGAAAAAGTAGTACAACATGATTTTTGACATAAAACGGAAGACGGAGACATACAACATTACAAAGGGGGCGAAATGCGGTGAAGGAAATTGAAGTGATTATTGATACAGAGGAAATTGCCGAGTTTTTTTACCAAGAGCTCATTCGCCGCGGCTTTGTGCCAACGCAAGAGGAGCTGGAAGAGCTTGCTGATATCACGTTTGACTATTTGCTAGAAAAATGCATTATTGATGAAGAAATTGATGTCGACGACGAGTAAACCTCGTCGTTTTTATGATTTCTAAGGCGGGGTTAGACGCCCGCTGACTTGGCCGCCGCGATGGCGGCTGCTTTCATCATGGCCAAATGCCGTTTGTAACGATCGGTCATTTCACCTGACGCTGGAAGCGGAAGCGTCTCAAGCGCCCCCACGATCGTGTCATCGGTGAACCAGTCGCGCTGATCGCTAAAAGAGTGCGTAAGATCCGGCCACGCGGCCTCAAGACGAGGGCTGTAAAGGCGGCGGCCATCGTATGTTGCAGTGAACGATTGCGGCCAAAAGTCGGCGCGTGAACCGCTATGGGGAACACGGCGGGCAAAGCGATAAGCGCGGCGAAACAGGCGCGCATTAAACAGCAGTAAACTGTACAGCGTTTTGCCAATGTGGATGCGGTGATGAACATCAGCAAAATCGCGCACGGTCGTGCCAACTAAAGCACCGCGCCGGCCGCGCCCTAGAGGGATGAGCACATCATTGAACCCGAGCCATTGCTCAGCAATAAACGGCCAGCTGGACAGCACACGGGTGCGGAAAAACGGGTGCTCGATGACGCGAAGCTGGATGTACTGCTGTTCGTTAATGATTAAGGCGACAGTCAGCAGTGCCGCGTCGCCCGTTTCCCAAAAATGTTCCCAAAACGCTTTCATAAACCGGGAGACAGACAAAGATGGCAGCAAATGAAACAGCGGCGTTCCTTGACGCTTGCTTTCCTCATACAACAAGAGCTGCGGATAAGCGTCGTGAAAAATCAATGCATTGGCTCGCTCCAAAAACAAAAAGAGCGGCGCAGCCGTTTCTTTTGGCAATAAAAACGGGAGAAGGCCGCCGCGCAAGTCGGTCATGTTCCAGCCACCGTTACGCGAGACGAGATGAGCCAAAAACGCCCAATGTATTTCCGAATGGCGCTCGAAAAACGCCAAATAGGCCGCCGTACGTGTGACGTTATTGCGGTTATGTTCCGCTGTTTTCCGACGGATGGCTGCAACGATCGCTGTCTCCTCGGCGCTAAGTTGCCTAGGCGGCGAGGGCGAAAGGCGGGCGGTCATCCGGCGAAGCAAGTCAGCATCAGCAAGGCGAACCGGATGGCGGTATAAAAACGAACGATAAGCGTATTGGAGCGGGCGGCGCAACAAGGCGAGCGGGCGGTTGGGCATCTAGTGTTCCTCCCTTGTATAGATCGCAGATTTTGTCAAAAAAACCATGGCCGTTTCGACAAAAGGTGTGCCGTTTTGCCGAAGGAATCGACAAATGCAATCACTAATATTATAGGATAAAGACGACCGATTTATCGTGGGAAGGAAGAGGAAAACCATGGTTCGTTTATGGAGGAAAAAGATGTGGATGGCAAAACGTGCATATGAAGCGACTATTTTTCAAACGCCGCGCTTCGGGGAACCGAAATACCGACAAGTATGCCGGCTTACGGTGACAGCTTCAGATCATCACGAGGCGCTGTCAATCTTGTACCGAATGTTTAACGTTGTCGATTTGATGCCAAAAAACTGCCAGGCCCGATTTATGGGGACGGGTGATATTGTGCTCATCGATGAAGGACGCAAAGGGCAGACGTATTACCGTCTCTGCTCGGGTGGGTGGAAACCGGTGGAACGCCAGCGTGTTATTTTGACGGAATATTCAAAAATATAATCACACACGGATGGCTGATGGTGGTATAATAAAAGAAAAAATGTCGAATAACAGCTAGCGTTTTAGGGAACGGATAAGAAAGGAAAGGAGGCGGATTCGGTGGAAAATCAAAACCAGCGCCGCGACAACCGGATGGTGGCGCCGGGAATTGATGATGACGAGGAACTGAACGAAAAAGCAACGAAAGAAGAAATCGAACGCGGGGACTACACGAGAGTTGTCACGCTTGCTTGGGACGAAGTTGAGCCGTCGGAACCACGATAGAAACCCTTGTGTGGCACAAGGGTTTCTGCGATTTGTCACGATTCGGGGTTGTCGTGATGACCTGGACCGTTTTTCCGACCGCCGGCCGCGGAATATTCTTTGGCGTGCGCTTCGTCTTCGGCGATCAACGCTTCTTTTGGAATATGGTTATTCTTTTTCTGCCCGTTAATGCGGTTGCGGTGTTTTTTACCCACTGTTTTCCCTCCTTGAACCGTTGTCGTCGTTAGTGTATGCGGTCAAGGGGAGGTTCATTGGAGGAAAATGTTTGCAAACAGCTTCAGAACAGGCAGACCGGAATGAAGAGAGTAGAGGGAAGGGGACGAAACGATGGCCGCACTTGCGTTGTCACTGCTCTTATGTATTGTCTTGATCGCCGTGTCGCTTTGGGTGAAAGGGCAGATTGAACGGTTTTTGTTCCGCTGGAGAAACATTCCTCTTCTCCACGCCGCTAATATCGTAGCCATTGCCGCCATCGTCGCTGCTATATATTATCGATTGGGCGGCATTGACGTTTACTTGCGCAACTTGACGGAAATCAGCGGATTTTGGTATGTGTTCATCGGAGCCATGCAGCTGATTTTGCCGCTGTATTTGTTTGCTTGCTGGCTGCTCGCTAGGCAGCGCGAGCGTGAGAAAAAATATACACGCAGCAAAGATAAAAAGGTGCTGTATATCAATGAAAAGTATTTGGCGCGTCGCCACCGCGACCATTATCGGTCCAAAACGTCATAAAGGGAGAGCGGTTCTCCCTTAAAATTTTGTCTTCTCTTTTTTTGACGTCGACGGTTGGTTGTTGGCTTTTGACGACGGATTTGTTTTATTCGCATACTCCACCGCCTGCTCCAGTTTCTTTTTCACCGTCTTTCCTCCTTTCCTGACAAGTGAGCACGAATAGTATGCCCGATTGCCCCCACAGCTACTCGAGATAAGACTGCCATTTTCCGCAAACATATGATATGATAAACAACGTCTAGCTTGATCATGATAGAAGGAGGAATTGCATTGAGCGTTCATATCGGAGCAAAGCCAGGGGAGATTGCCGAACATATTTTGCTGCCGGGCGACCCGCTGCGTGCCAAATATATTGCTGAAACGTTTTTGGAAGGGGCGGTATGCTACAACGAAGTGCGCGGCATGCTCGGTTTTACCGGAACGTATAAAGGGCATCGCATTTCCGTACAAGGAACCGGGATGGGAGTTCCATCGATTTCAATCTATGTTAATGAATTGATTCAAAGCTATGGGGTCAAGACGCTCATCCGCGTCGGCACGTGTGGGGCGATTCAGCCGGATGTGCGCGTGCGCGACGTGATTTTGGCGATGAGCGCATCAACGGATTCGAACATGAACCGGCTCATTTTCCGCGGCCGCGATTATGCGCCGACAGCTGATTTCCACTTGCTGCGGACGGCATACGACGTTGGCATGGAAAAAGGGCTGGCACTTAAAGTCGGCAACGTCTTTACTGCGGATATGTTTTACAACGATGAGCCGAATTGGGAAACGTGGGCGCGTTACGGCGTGTTGGCCGTTGAGATGGAAACAGCGGCGCTCTATACGCTGGCGGCGAAATTCGACTGCCGGGCGTTGTCTGTGCTGACCGTGAGCGATCATATTATCACTGGGGAAGAAACGACAGCCGAGGAACGGCAAACGACGTTTAACGACATGATTGAAGTGGCGCTCGAAGCGGCGAGCCGCAACGATGCGTAACAGTTGTGCCGAGACCGTCTAGCGCGCTTCAAGAAACAGAAAAGGGGAAGACGAATGAACCAACGATGGAAAATAGCAATGTTGGCGTGCCTGCTGCTCGCTGGCTGCCAAACAGGAGAAAGTGGTGACCGCAGCCCGGTCGGCTCGTCCGAACAGCCCCCGGAAAGCGCAGTGCAGCCAGGCAGCCATGAACCGGGTGAAACAGACCAACACCCGGTTGACCCAGTTGACCCCGACTTGCAGCTTGAGGCGAAATATTGGAACGTCATTAAGGTGGAAAACGGGAAAAAAGTGATTATGAACCCGGATAACATTTTAGTGCTCGTTAATAAAGAACAGTCGCTTCCGCCTAGCTACAAGCCGGCCGATTTAGTTGTGCCGAACGTGCGGTTCTCGTTTGATGACCCGAAGGCAGAGAAGCGGCATATGCGGGCTGAGGCGGCTGCGGCGCTTGAAGAGCTGTTTGCTGCCGCCCGCCGCGACGGCATTGAACTTGTGGCCGTCTCCGCCTACCGGTCGTATGAGCGGCAGCAAGTGGTTTTTGCGGAAGAAGTGCGGCAAAAAGGGGAAGCAGAAGCCGTCCAAGCGGTCGCCTATCCGGGGCAGAGCGAGCATCAAACCGGGCTTGCGATCGACATTAGCAGCCGCTCGGCCGGCTATCAGCTGACGGAAGCGTTCGGAGCGACAAAAGAAGGACAATGGGTCGCCGCCCATGCGCACGAGTACGGGTTTATTATCCGCTATCCGAAAGGAAAGGAAGCGGTGACCGGCTATAAGTATGAGCCATGGCATATCCGTTATGTTGGGCGGAAGGCGGCCGTGGTGATGAAGAAGCGTGACTGGACGCTTGAAGAATATTTTCAAGCAGTAAAAAAAGTGTAAACAGAACTAGGCGCCTCCTTTCGTGTGATGACACATGAAAGGAGGCGTTGTTCATTGACTGGAAAGGGGGCATCATTGTTTAGAACAGTGATGAATGTCTTGTAAGCTATGTTTCGCACCAAAACACGCAATAACCGAGCCGGTCGCTGAATTGTGCAGTCAGCTGCTGATGCATCTGCCACATCTTTGCCATTTCCGGCGTCGATGGAAAGGCGACAATAAACGGTGCTCCTTGGCTCGGCGCTTCCGTAGCGGCTGTGTAGGAAAAATGGCGGCAACGGAATCCGTTTTGTTCAAGCGCCTCTTTCCACCCAGCCGGCGTCATCAGCCGCCGGAATCCATAAAAAGCGGCAATTTGCTGCTGCTCGGTTGCGGTTAACTTCTCATGACATGCTTCAATGCCGACGAACGTTCCACCTTTTTTGAGCACTCGGCGAATTTCAGCGAGCGCTTCTGGCAGTGAAACGAAGGCAAGCACTGACTCAGAAAGCACGAGATCGAATGTTTCGGCAGGAAACGGCAGCGCTTCGACCGAAGCGCGGTACAGGCGAACCGGGACGGCCATAGCGGCAAAGCGCTGTTTTGCTTTGGCGATCATTGTTGGATGGAGATCGATCGCCGTCACATCGGCACCGTACTGTTCGGCGATATACGCCGCTGTCTGTCCCGTTCCACAGCCGACGTCAAGCACCGAAGTTGAATGATCAATATAGAGTTTACGTAATATATTTTTTGTTAACATAAAACCTCCCGGGTGGGCGCCATCGATCCCCATTTCGGCCAACCAGTCCAAATACGAAGTCATGTTTTTCTCTCCTTTTTGCTTGAATTGGTTTATCATACGCAAAAGAGCTCGGTTTTGTCTTTAGGCAAAAAAGTTTGCTTGTCTCTATACTCATGAAGGGAGGCAATTTTCTTGCTATAGACCCAACCGATACCAAGCTGGTACACTGATACGTGCAAGAACGAAACAGCTAGGTTGGTGAAAAACGTGGAGTGGAAACAACGGGCTGAGGCCGGCGCGCTGCTAAGCATCGGTGTCTATCTTCTGCTGGCGGCCTGCAAACTTTTGGCTGGATCTTTAGCCGGGTCGGACGGAGTGAAGGCGGACGGCTGGAACAATTTGAGCGATGTGATCGCTTCAGTGGCTGTCTATATTGGCATGAAAATTGCCCAAAAACCACGCGATCGCAATCATCCGTACGGACATTCGCGGGCGGAGAACATTTCATCGCTTTTGGCCGCTTTTTTGATGATGTCGATCGGTATTGATGTTGTCATCAGCGGAGCTGGTGCGCTGCTTCATGGCGGAAAGGCGGACGCCCCTGATTGGCCGGCAGCGGCGGTTGCCCTTGCTTCGGCAGCGGTCATGTTCCTTATTTACACGGTCAATACCCGGTTGGCGCGGCGGACGAATAGTACAGCGCTCGCCGCTGTGGCGAAAGACAATTTATCGGATGCCCTTGTCAGCGTTGGAGCGGCAATCGGCATCATCGGGGCGCAGCTTGAGTGGCTCTGGCTTGATCCGCTGGCGGCTCTCATCATCGGCGCGATCATTTGTAAAACAGCATGGGAAGTTTTTATGGAAACAGCGCACACGTTGACCGACGGTTTTGATGAAAAGCGGCTTGCCGTTTACCGGGAAGAAATTGCTGCGGTGGAGGGTGTGCGTGATGTCGCTGACATTAAGGCGCGCACATTAGGTAATGATATTGTGCTTGAAGTGACGATCCGCGTTGATTCGCGTTTAACAGTGGCGAAAGGTCACGAAATCGCTGACGAAGTCGAACGTCTGATGAAAAAACGGCATAACATTCGTTCAACGCATGTCCATGTCGAACCAGAAGCGCGTGTGGATCGGCAAGGTTAAGGCGGCTCGCTTGTTCGTGTTTTACGGCGGACGTTTTCGACATAGTCAACGGCTCCTGCTAGGGGGAAGTCGTTGTTTGCACCATATCGGTCGAATGCTGTCGTGCTCACGACAAGCTTTGTTTTTAACGAAGGGCGGGGAGTCGTTTTTTGGCAAACAGCACACAATAGAACTGACACTGTACAGAAAGAGCATCAGCCTATGGCGATCAACCATTCCCCTCGTCCGTTGCTGGAAGGAACGTTCAAACGCCATGCACCGACGGGCGGCCAATCGTGTTGGTTTCATTTTATCGCTGCTGTCAAGTCCGATTTGGAGCGACTTCTCTCGTCATTGTCGATCCACCCGCTCGCCGAAAAACGGCTGATCGATGGAACAGGCATTCTAACCGTCGATGAGTATGAAGGATACATCTTTCTTTCGTTGTTTATCATCGACCCGTCCGGTCGGATGGCAAACGTCCGCCTGCTCGCCGCGGAGCGGCATATCATCAGCTACATGGATGAGTCTCACTCGTTCATCGACCCTGTGAAAGAACGGCTGTTGGACCATTGCGATCAGGTGCTTTACCCTGGTTATGTGTTATTACCACTTTTTAAACTTGGCTGCTGCCTGCTTTTTTGCAGGTGATTGACCAAATGGCTGACCGCATCCAAGGGCTCGAACGGCAAGTATTCGAGACTCTGTTCGCGAATGAAATC